>ERZ779888.2166-NODE-2166-length-17004-cov-5.229040_pt1 | contig 17004 bp, 17 predicted proteins | sample MGYA00511245_ERZ779888 | MGnify/ENA primary metagenome ERZ779888 (study PRJEB29588, sample SAMEA2155255) | human gut metagenome | biome: human gut; feature: human-associated habitat; material: faeces | place: Denmark | collected 2008/2010 ... | reverse complement strand
TTCTCATCAACCAAGGTTTTGCCGGCAAGCAACGCCTTATGCCTTTCTTCAACCGCCAGAATAACGACGACCTTATCCTCGCCATTCAAGCAGCCGGCGTTAGCCGCGGCCGCAACGGTTTCCGCAAAGACAAAGGCGGCGAGAAACTTGCCGAATCGGAAGAAGACCTCCTCGAACACCGCACCGACGGCACCGACGCTTTCGATACTCTCTACATCGGTGCCGAAAAATTCCCATACCGCGACGCTTTCTCAATCAATGTTTCCGGGGTGATTTGATACCAGTCTCTTTTGGGCGATGCGATGTAATGATTTTGCCCTCGCAATCGTTGTGCTCCGGGCAGTTCCTTGCGGACATTCGAGAAAATCATTCCACCGCCGGGCTTTTGTAAATCGAGCCAAGGTCTCGACCGAAAGGCTGCAATCCCTATCGCACGGCAAAATTTTTGCCGTTTTTCTTGCATAAGCAACAAATGTTTATTAACTTTGCAGAAGCAAAGCAATAAACTATGGACTACTTTACACAACAAGACAAATTTGTCGCTGATATGGTCGAAGCCTATAAGACAGGTAAACTTGGTGGAGTTTTTCGACCATACATCGAGTGGAAAACAGGCGGCAGCATATTTTCCAAGCAGCAAGCATACACGATGCTCGATGCTGCAAGTACACTTCTTGAACGAATGTTCGATGACCCCGAGGCAGATGTGGAACTGCGTTCCTATCTCGAGGGCATCGATGGTGAAATCTCTAACATTTTACCCATACTAAAATGAACGATTCACCGCTCAACATTCGTATTCTGCCGGGTGCAGAAGTGCTTGAACACATCAACTGCGCCTACGTCGCCCGACGATTTTTCAATCGCTCTCGTTCATGGTTCATTCATCGGCTCAACAACAACATCGTCAACGGCAAGCCGGTGAGTTTCACCGATGCAGAACTCCGCACACTCCGTTACGCACTTCGCACCCTCAGTAATGAAATTCTTAATTATTCCTCAAACCTCCCAAACACCCAAGACATGGATATTAAAGTTTACGTCATCACCGACCAAACGGCAATCGACCTAATCACCGACACCGACCTCGACGGCTTCAAAGCCTATCTTGCCGAGGACGATACTCTCTATTTCCCCGAACCCGAAACATTCGCTTCCGAGGAAGAAGCACTCGCTTTCTGTGCCGGCATCGGCTACGGCATCGATGAACGAGCACCGATAGATCGTTTACCGCTCCGCTCGTGCGAGCCTGCCGATGTGCCATTTATTGAACTAATCAAACAATACTAAGATATGAACTACATAGATTCAGCTCTCGAAGAAGAAATCAAAATCGTTGGTCGCTATGCCAATTTGCAACTTGTCGTGAAATTGTTTCCGAATGGCGACAACACTTTTGATGTGTGTGCCTATCACTATGCACAAGGCGATTGGATGCCGCTCGGCGATGCCGAAGATGTAAACAACTTCGCATCGGAAAGCGAGGCTGTCGAGCATGGCATTGACATTATCAAAGAACAAACCAAGTATTGGGATTGGGCTTTGTCTGAAAATTGCACCGAAGAAAACACGAAATCGGCAGTCCGCCGCTTTCTCGGTATTTCTTCGCAGACAACACCAGTTTTGCAACTAAACTAAAGTTTTAAGTTAATAAAAGATTGATGGGCAAGAATTTTGCCCATTCTTTTTATTATCTTTGCATAAAGTATAGATTTTGTACGATTTTTATGTTATATAACATAAATCACTCTTTTTTAGCCCAATGAGAGCCGGTATGTGAATATTTTTCACTAATTTTGCACAATTTACCAATACTTTCATTTTTTATGACATGGATACTCTTGTAGGAATAGATATTTTTTCTGGTGCTGGTGGTCTCAGCTTAGGTGCTGAAATGGCTGGTATTCAGGTAAAATGTGCCATTGAAAAGAACGAGAGTGCCGTTGAAACATTTAAAAACAACCATAAAAAAGCCCATGTATTTAGTAGTGATATACAAGCAATATCTTCAGAAGAAGTATTAAATCACGCAAAAGACACATTTATTATCATGGGCGGTCCTCCCTGCCAAGGCTTTTCTCTTTCAAATACCAGAACTCGTAATATGGACAACCCAAATAATATGCTATTTACTGAGTTCGTTCGTCTTGTTAAAGATATTCAGCCAAAATGGTTTTTATTTGAAAATGTTTGGGGTATAACAAACATTAACAACGGCGAAGTGATGAATCACATAAAGTCTTGTTTCGAGGAACTCGGATATAAAGTCGTTGCATCTGTTCTAAAAGCATCAAATTATGGTGTGCCTCAAAATAGGGAACGTTTCTTTATGGTTGGGAATAGACTTGGAATTGATTTTGAATTTCCCAAACCATCTAAAAACGAAATCTCAGTTTGGGACGCGATTAGTGATCTACCTGATTTAGAGAATGGTCAATCGTTGGAAGTCGGAGAGTACAAATGTGATTTGGATAGCGCAACTCCTTATCAACGTTTGATGAGGCGAAAATCCGTGGCTCCAACTCAGAATTTTGTTTCAAGGAACAACGATTTGGTAATTGCACGTTATCAGCATATTCCACAAGGTGGAAACTGGAAAGATATACCTGACAATCTGATGACCAATTATGCAAACAAAGAACGTTGCCATAGTGGTATATACAGAAGATTAAGGGCAGATAAGCCTTCGGTTGTAATTTCCAATTACAGAAAAAGTATGCTTATTCACCCATATCAGCATAGAGGCTTATCTGTAAGAGAAGCTGCACGAATCCAAAGTTTCCCTGATGATTTCAAATTCTTTGGACCTATTTCACATATACAACAACAAATTGGCAATGCCGTACCTCCGTTGTTGGCTAAGGCTGTATTTCTAAAAATAATTGAATATCAAAAAGAATATGAGCGAAGATAAAGAAATAGTACCACGTGCAGATATGCTTATGGGGTCTATGCGCTCTATGGGATATTCTTTTGAGTCTGCTATTGCTGATGTTATAGACAATAGCATAAGTGCTCATTGTAGCAATGTAAAAATCTTATTCCCGACAAGTCCTTTAGACAAACTTGCTGTCGGCATTTTGGATGACGGCAAAGGAATGGATAGAGTAACCCTTAGAGAAGCAATGCGCTATGGAAGTACCGCATCTGAGGAAATAAGAGATGAGTTTGACTTAGGCAGATTTGGCTTAGGATTAAAGTCCGCCTCCCTTTCACAATGTAGAATACTTACAGTTGTTAGTTTTTACGATGGCATTTTTTCTGCTTTTTCTTGGGACTATAATTATGTTCTTAAAAAGAAAAAATGGTTAGTAAAAGAATTATCTATCAACGATATTAAACAGCTCCCTTATTTTGATGAATTTGAGTCTCAAAAGGCGGGGACACTGGTTGTTTGGCAGGACTTTGATATTTTAAGTAAATCTAATGACGGCTTAATATATGATGCCTTAAACGACCACAAATCATTGTTGGAGGATGCTTTAAGTTTAATATTTCATAGGTTCTTAAGCTCATCAAAAGATAAGTTAAATATTTTTATTAATAACCATCGGATTAAGCCACAAGACCCATTTCTTGAATCCCACCCAAAGACTACAACAAAAAAAGTAAGGACTATTGCAATTAGGGATTCCGAAGGCATTGAGCGACTAATTGCGATAAAACCATTCGTCCTTCCGTTTGCTTCTGATTTAACAGAGAAAGATAGAAAGCTTATCGGAGGAATTGAAAATCTGCGTATTAGGCAAGGTTTTTATGTATACCGAAATAATCGCCTAATTATTTGGGGTACTTGGTTTGGTATGAAGCCTCGTGCGGAATTAACCAAGAATGCAAGAATCAGAGTAGATATTCCAAACTCACTTGATGATATTTGGAGCATCGATATTAAGAAGCAATCAGCTTCAATCCCCAAGCGTATTCAACAACAATTAAAAAATACGGTAATACAAGCTCTCGATATTTCGACAACTAAGCAAACACATAGAGGAAGAAAAGAAAAAACAGAAGAAGATAAAGACTTTATTTGGGATAGATTTCAAGACAGGAATGACTGTTTCTATTACCAAATTAACCGAACAAGCAAGTTGTTCCAATTTGTAAGAGAACAGCTTTCGGAAGAAGACTATAATCTATTTCAATTGTTTATAGGTGAAATAGAGAAGAACTTGCCTATCCAGCAAATATATATAGACAAATCTAACGAAAAGATTTCCACTGAAGTTGAAGACTCAAGAATTGATGATGTATATCAAATGAGTATTCAGCTAATAACTCAAATACAGAAAATCACCAATCAAACATATCAAGAAATTATTCCTGATGTTATGAAATCTGAACCATTTTGCAATTACGAAATAATTAAAGACCGCTTAATCTCCTATTTTGATAATGAAACAAACTGAGAAACAACATAGCAATCTTCTTACTTTAATTTATAATTTGATTAATATTGACCTCCAAACTAAAGAAAGATTGGAGTATAAAGATATACGCAGTTACATAGACAAGGCTTTATCGCTTACGCACATTGACTGCGATGAAGAAGATATTGCAAAACTGACCTATCATATTGAATACACATATAGAATCACACATACAGAAGGACAATGTATATTTAGTGATTATGAAGACCGGACAAATTGGTATTCAAATGATAGTATTAAGAATCCTTATTTCTGGTCAAGATACCGTCAATACTTGATTAATAACACAAGTATTGACATAAATAGTATTAATTTACTTGACGAAGTTACTTTGCCAAACATTATGAATTGCTTGGGCAATCCAAATGATGTGTTTGAAGGGAACCGACTAAGACGTGGACTAATTATCGGTGATGTTCAGTCTGGTAAAACTGCTACTTATTCTGGTTTGATTTGTAAGGCTGCTGATGCCGGTTATAAAGTAGTTATTCTTTTGGCTGGAATTACTGAGAGTCTTAGGCAACAAACACAAGAACGCATTGACGAGGGAATTATTGGCTTTACAAGGAAAAAAGTCAATAAAAAAGATGTAAATGAAAGAGTTGGAGTGGGAGTCCATAGTCAAGAGCTTTTGGCTTGTTCATTTACTTCTTGTGCTAATGATTTTGTCGGAAATTGCGATAAAATTTCGACATCACTTGAGTCTCACAATAGTGTTGTTCTGTTTGTTATTAAGAAAAATGTATCTGTTCTCAAAAGGTTGTATAATTGGCTGAATGAAATGAACTATGATACAGTAAAAAGGTGTGTTGACCAACCAATGTTGCTTATTGATGATGAAGCAGATAATGCTTCTGTGAATACAAAAAAGGACGAAACAAATCCCACTCGCACAAATGAGTTAATTAGAAAGATTTGCAACCTTTTCAAGAATGCAACTTATGTTGGATTTACTGCCACTCCATTCGCAAATGTATTTATAGACCCTGACACCGATGATAAAATGCTACGAGCTGATTTATTCCCAGAGCATTTTATATATGCCTTGCCTACTCCATCAAATTATATCGGTGCTACAAGAATATTCTATCCAGATGGTGATTGTTATGGTAGCCTACGGTATATCAATGACATTGAAGAGCCAGACTATTCATCAGATGAATATCGCGACGCTGTCGAAAATGATATAGACAGCCTAAATTCCGGAACTTTCTATTACTTGCACAAAAAGGAATGGAGAGGCATTTTACCAAATTCCTTATACGATTCGATACTTAGCTTTTTTATTGCAAATTGTATTAGGGATTTAAGAGGACATTCGTCTGCTCCAAGAAGTATGTTAGTCAATATGTCGAGATTTACAAAAGTGCAAAGATATATTGCAGACGAAATAGAGGCGTTTTATAAATCTGTTTTTGACACTATTCGTTATGATTTCAGCGATGACGATAAACATAACGAAAAGCTAAAATTATATGGAGATTTATTGCGTATATGCAATAAACACTTTTCAAATATTGACGATATACCTATCAAAGACTTGTTAAAGAAACAAACCTTGATATCTGCTATAGAGAAAATCAAGGTTATGGTAATAAATGGGTCGAAAGGTAGCAACAAGTTAGATTATAAAACAAACAAGTCCTTACGTGTCATTGCCGTAGGCGGGCTGGCTCTTTCTCGTGGTTTAACATTAGAAGGACTTATTGTAAGTTACTTCTACCGAAACACATCTACATTTGATGTCCTTATGCAGATGGGGCGTTGGTTCGGCTATAGGCGTGGATACGAAGATCTTTTCCAAATTTGGACAAGTGAAAACAGTGCGAATTGGTACACTGAAATTGCACGTGCTTCCGAAGAACTCAAAGGTGATATTAAGCATATGTTTGAGCAACAACTCACTCCTAAAGATTTTGGTCTAAAGGTACGTGATAATTGCGATGAACTACAAATAACTGCATCAAATAAAATGCGTCACTCCTATGGAGTCGATTTCCAGTATTCCTTCTCAGGTGACTTTTATGAAACACCATACATAAGCCTTAATATTAAACAGAACCATTCAAATTGGCTTGCTGTAAATAGTTTTGTAAAAGACCTATTTGCGAAAGGCACAAAATTAAGATTTGCTGACATTGGGAAATATGATGATTCATTGGTATCTGACAAATCTATTGAAGCAGCAAGATTCTTTGAAAATGTTTCCAAAGAGGATATTTCTGATTTTTTATCTAAAATCAAATGTTCTTTAGTGAATTTGTACTTCAACATACCGAACATTATTTCGTATATAAATGATGCAACTTCTGGATTAGATAATTGGGACGTTGTTTTTGTGAGCGGTATTAGTAAGTCTCATTATGATATTCCTGGATTAGAAGCTATACAATGTCCTGAACGTGCAATCTGCGAAAATAATAAAAGAGTTATACAAATTACATCTCGCCGTAGATTGCTTAGTGCAGGAGCCGGAAAGCTATGCTTAACACCTGAGCAAATTGATACAGCAGAAAAATCACAGAGGGAGTTTTGGGTAAGAGGCGGTTGCTCCTCAGAAGAAGCAGCACGTCGTAGTATCCCACTGAAAACATACTTTAAGCAACTTAAAGATAGGAAACCTATTCTATATATATTGCTTATCAGCCCCAAACCGGCTGAAGAAGACCCAAATAAAGAAGAAAAGGCATATGTTAAGCGTTTCAGAGAAGAATTAGGTAATGATTTTATTGTGGCATTTGGTGTTGGATTCCCAGACACAAATGATGGAAATTCTATCTGCCATTATACAGTGAATAAACGATACTATGACTTAAACATGCTTGATTCAAATAGTGAGGAGGAAGAAGATGAAGAATGATATTTTCTCAATATTATCTCAAGAATTCGAAGCCGGGCAATACATTCGTTTGCAAGGTAACGAAAAATTGCGCCTATATGTTGGCAGAAATAATAAGGGATTGTTTACATTTGAGTTCCGTGGTCAGCACGTACCTACAAGAATTGTAGGATCGGAAGTTATTACTGTCCAACAAACAAAATCAGACTCTTTTTATTCGTTAGGTTTTTCTCTTTCAAATCCAGATTTACTTGAATACTTCTGCACTTTCTGTGAAGACCTGCTTTATTCTACAAGAGAAATATTGGATGATAACACTGCGTATAAGACATTGTGTTCAAGATATTTTTCTTGGAAAAAGTTGTTCAAGCCAAACTCTGCAAGATTATCTGAATTTGAAATAATGGGGCTTATAGGGGAACTCCTGTTTCTAAGAGATAATATGTTCCCTAAATATGGATTGCAACTCTCGTTGGATAGCTGGACTGGACCGGAAATGACCCACAAAGATTTTTCATTAGACGATACCTGGTACGAGGTGAAAACAATATCAAGTGGCAAAGGCACAGTCAAGATTTCATCTATTGAACAACTTGATAGCGACCTTGATGGAGTCCTTGCTATTTACGAGCTTGAAAAAATGAGCCCGTCATTTAATGGACTAAATGTAAATAAATTAGTTTCGGAGATTATGAACATATTGAAAGCACCGAACTTGAAAGACTTTTTTTCCAGTAAATTAGGAATGTTTGGATATGACTTTTCTCCTGAATATGAAAATTATGTGTTTTCTAAAACCAATTTCAAACAATACAATGTAGATAACAATTTCCCAAAGCTAAAAAGAAAAGACATACCACCGTCTATCCAAAAAATTCAATATGAAATTGTTATACCAGACATTGATGAATTTGAGATTAAATAAGGCTTGAAATATGGAAATAGAAGAATATAGACACCAGTTTATAGACGACCTCCGTTTCAAAGCGGAACACGGAGGTACTGAACCGGAATCACAATTCATAGACTCCGTGCTTGATGAATTGGAAGCTGTGGGTGAGCTTAATGACCCAATTCCGTTCTCCATAGAAATGAAAGGGCGCAGGGGGAGGATAATGGCATTTGATGCGTATGCGTATGACAATGCTGATGCTGCGCTTGTCTTAATTGCAAGCGATTTCTCTAATGAAAGAGATAGTATAAAGACATTAACAAATACAAGAATCAATGATTTGTATTTGAGAATGAGGGCTTTTTTAGAAGAAGCCGTTGAAGGTAATATTGCAGACTACTGTGATGATTCAGATGAAGCCATTTCGATTGCAAAAGAATTTAGAAAACATATCGGTAAGGGTCTTATCAATACCGATATTATGCGTTTCAAGTTCTATATTATATCGGATTCAATCCTGAGTAAACAAGTTAAAAGCCTTTCACAAGAAAACTTTCTTGATAGACCAGTCGAGTTAAATGTTTGGACTATAGAAAGACTATACCAAACATTCGCAAATAATGCAAGCGAGGTTATTGAATTTGACACAAGCGAATTTGGTTGTGATGGTATTCAATGCTTAAAAGCAGACCTTGGCTCGAGCACAAACTATGATGCATACCTTGGAATTGTTCCCGGAGAGTTTTTGGCAAACATCTACCTTAAATATGGGAGCAAACTACTCCAAGGAAATATCCGAGCTTTCCTTAGTGTTAGAGGCAATGTTAACAAAGGCATTAGGAATACTATAATAAATTCTCCAAGCAACTTTTTCACATACAATAATGGTATAGCAATTGTTGCTCGCTCAGTTTCTTTCTCTGCAGATGGTACAAAAATTGTGCATTTCAAAGACCCACAAATTATTAACGGTGGACAAACAACAGCATCTTTAGCAAATGCTATAATTAGGAAAGAGGCAAAAAATGGTATGGAAACCATTTTTGTCCCAATGAAACTAACTGTTCTGAATGTTGAAAATGATTTATCAGAGGAACAGTTAGATGCCTATAATGAAATAACTAAAACCATTTCGCAGTGTGCCAATAGCCAAAATGCCGTATCAGGTGCAGACTTCTTCTCCAACCACCCATATCACGTTATGATGGAAAAGTTGTCAAAGAAAGTATTAGCACCTCCTGTAGATGGTAATCCTTATCAAACAATATGGTTCTACGAACGTTCAAGAGGCAAATGGGAACAAGAGCAGATGAAATTGTCTCCGGCAGAAAGACGAAAATTCTGCGAAATGCACCCAAAGTCACAAGTGATTAAAAAAGAAAAACTTGCGAAGTGTCTTAATACTGTTGCAATGAACCCACATCAAGTTTGTCAAAGTTCAGCAATTAATTTTAGTAAATTTGCAGAGCAGATAGAAAAGATTTATTCTGAATCTCGAGACTCAATTAATGAGGAATACTTTAAAAAAGCTGTTTGCTCCGTTATCATGTTTGATAAACTTGATGGGCTTGTTAACAAGTCTGATTGGTACCCAAAGGGTGGTAACAAGGCTCAAATAGTTCCATACGCTATTGCCAAATTGATTTCCATAATTCCCAAAAACAAAGATTTGGATTGGAAAATGATTTGGCAAAGACAAACATTGTACCCACAATTGGCTACCGAATTATTAAGAATTAGCTATGTGGCACATAAATTCTTAATGGAACAAGCTAATGGTGGTATTGTACGCACTATATCACGTACAACTGGAACTTGGAATGCATTCCAAAATCTTCAGATTTCTTTATCCGATGAATTTGTTAGTTCGTTGATTTCTATTGAAGAATCCCGGAGTGAAGAGAAAGCAGCTAAACGCGAACATAGATTTAATGCACAACTTGATGCATCTGTTGAAATTTTCAAGTTAGGAGAAAGCTATTGGTATCGTGTTTATAAGGATTTAGAGAAAGAAGAACTTCTTTCTTATGGTGATCTAAATTTCATCTTGTCTATATCAAAGTATATTGGCAAGAACTCTTTACCTACTGCAGCCCAATGCAAACGTCTTGTTAAGATTGTTACAAAAGCAGAAGATGCAGGATATGTACTCCCTAATCAATAATAATTATGGTACCTGAATTTGAACATTTTATACTTCCAGTGCTTAAAATAGTGTCAGATTTTGGCACTATCACTCGTGCTGATGTCCGGAAATTAATATGTGACCATTTTAATTTTTCCGAGGAAGAGAAAAAAGAAACAACAAGAAGTGGCAACCGCACTAAATATGAGGATCGTTGCGAATGGGCTTTGACATATTTGAGACAGGCAAAATTGATAAGTTCGCCTGAAAGAGCTAAATATGACATAACTGAATCTGGAAAGCAATTACTTAACTCTGGGATTAAACTTGTTACAAGAGATTACCTGATTAACAACTACCCATCATTCAAGGAATTTGCTCTTGTTCGCAGACGTAAAAAGAAAGATGAGAAACAATCTTCATCAAGCAAACAAACAGTTTATAATATTGATGAAGACCAAGCAAAACTTGATAGCCTCAAAGCTGCAATTGATGCCTTCAGAAATGCTGGCAGTGAGCCAACGGAAGAACAGCTAAAAATAGTCCAAGAACTTGAACTAAAGATTTCGAAGAAAAAATGTCAAGACATAATCTCTGCGTTATCTATTCTTGATCCTTCATTAGCTAATAATGCATCTATTGCACTAAAGTTTTGCAACAACACCATTGAAATTAAAGTTGCCTACACAACAGAGCCGTTTGATGCTTTTGAGGGAGAAACGTGCAAATCTATCACTTCTACAGAAAAGAATCAAAAGAGAACACGTCGCCCCAATCTAAATTTCTATACAATGGGACTTATAAGTGGCGATACTATCCACTTTAAAGATGATGAGTCTATTGAAGCTACCATTGTTAGTGAAAGTAAAGTCGAGTATCAAGGAAAGAAGTACTCTTTAACAGCATTAACGCAAGAGCTTAAAAACCTTGACCACGCAATTCAACCAACTGGAGAATGGCTTTTTGATGGGAGAAATCTAAAAGATTTATATAACGAGAATATTTCTTAAGGATGTATATGCGATATAAGTCTTGCAATTGTATTTTTTGTAATTGTAGCCATTCTGAAGACAATCCTATAACAAAAGACCACATACCGTCTAAAGTTATATATAAGGACGAAAGAATAGATGAGCAACGTATTACTGTACCTTGTTGCTATAAGTGCAACCAGGCTTTTTCTATCGAGGAAAATTTTATTGAAGAAATATTTAAAGAACTTCGCAATGAAAACTACAATTGTGCTTATGTCAAGAAACTAATTAACAATAATCCACATTTAGGTTTTGTAATAAGGAAAATTGCGTTAGGTTATAAATACCATTGGACCGGAAAGCCAGTATATGAAGATAAAATTGCAAATGTGGATTATTTGATTAAAGGAATAAATGATAGTGAAATTTCGGAATTCAACTCTATGCCATTAAAAGAAGTTTGTTCTGACATTGATAATATTCATAATGTTCCTTATGCTCTTTTTATAGATATAGCCGATCCAAGTGGAGAGACAAGAACCACTAAATGTTGCGGTTTAATAGAAAATACAGGTAATTTATTAAACGAATATTTTTGGCACTACTATGACAAAATTGCCAATACGATAAAGTTTGCTTTTTATAACAAGCTTTTTGTAAAGGTAACATTTGAATGACGCATTGCCTCGGAGACACCTCCGGGGCTTTTTGTTTGCGGTGGAAATAACAGCTGCGCCGTGGTTATTGGTTAGAGGTTAGTGTGGCGGAGGTGGAGCAATTTTCAAAGAAATGCCGCTTGGGTCGTCTTTGCGGAGGCTTGCTTAGTAAGAGTAAGGTATTTTGTCGCTCACCGAACATTGGCTGATGCACTCGGCTTAGCACGTTGTAGGCACTGCGAAGATGTTTGCTCTCTCGTCTGACGTACCACTGCACTTGATTTTTAAGGTGTTGCCGCTTTCTCCGCTCTGAGTCCAAACTGCGGAAAAATATAAAGTCATTGTCGCTTAACAGAATTGATTGTCATATAACATTGTGCAAGCCTAAAGCACGATAGAAAATTTTCCATTACAAAGTTAGCGATTTATCCACGCTCGAAAAGGGTAAAACAAGCAGCCTCGACAAATCTTCCTTTTTTTCTTCGTGCCTATAAAAAAAGAGTATTTATCGGTCTTGCCCTTGTCGGCTGTCGTGCCTGTGGCACTGATTTCATTCGCTCCTGATTGCAATGTAAAATCAATCGCGCCTCGGCGCACAGTTATTAACAATTTAATTCTTACAACAATGACACATATTTCTCAATTCGCAGTTAAGGACTTCGACGCTAACGAAAACAGCAACGAGTTAAAAGAATATCAAGTGGAAGTGATTACTTTCGACGGTGAGAGCGAAATGGTTTACGTTGAAGCCTACAACGAAGACGAAGCCTCAAACATCGCAGTAGCACGTGTTGGCAACGCTGACTACACTATGGTTTACTCTTACAACTAAGCAAGCCTTCTTTCCGGAAAGACGGTCAGCCAAACGGCTGACTTTCTTTTTGCTCTCTCCACCGCCGGGAACAGCGGAATGTATCTTAATCATACGGCTGCCGCCGCTCCGTTGCGTTTGTGCGATTGCCGTTTTTCCGAGCCGGTCTTTGTCGGCTCGCTTCCGCCCGGCGTGATTGATTGTCACTGACGTTGAAACTTTCGTTTTTCGTGAACTTTGCCGATTTCCATTGTTGAATTATAGCATATTCGTGGTTGTTGCCGGTAGATTGAGAGTGCCGTTCTCCTAATTCGTGCCTGATAAGTCTTCTCGCCAACTGCAAGAGGCTGCATAGCATATCGCCCTCGGCAGTCTTATTTGCTTAGTCAATGTATAGCATATCATTCATTGTCAAATTAAAGATACATCGAGAGAGAACGCGGCTACCCGGCTTCTCTCGCTCTCCACTTTGATGTCTCCGATGTCGCTGCCGACCGCTCGATGCTTGAACGGCAATAGCGGCATTCTTGGCTTCAACCTTACTCCACATTTAGGTGCTGTGCCCTTTGGGAAATAGACAGCGTCAATCTTGCAGCGACTTCGAGTGTGGCTCCACTTCCGGCTGAGGCTACAACCTCTTTGTTGCTGATTGCCTTTATCGGCTACCTTTTTTGCTATGATTTTTCGGCAAGCCGGCATTTTGTAGATGAAGAACATTGGTTAACCGCAATCGCACCATTCATTTTAACTGTGCAAAGTTAGGACGATGTTCAGGCTGCAAGGGCAAGTTTGCACTCCGTGTTCCTCCTTGTTTCGCTTCGTTGCAACAAGGCAATCACCCTTGCGGCTCGACTTCACTGCTTCGTCCACTTGATTGCACGTAAAATAAACGGCGCTAATGCGCCAATGTTCAATCATCAAAAAATTAAAAATCATGACAAAGAAAGTTTCTAAGAAAGCCGAACAGGCTGCTCAACAAGTCGAGAACGTAGTTATCCCACAGCCTACAGTTACTCCACATCTCATCGTCGCTCAACGCAAGTTTGACCGCTGGTACGTCTATTTCCAGGGCGTCGCTCCTAAAGACAATGTGGGCTGCGGTTGCAAGACAGCCAAGAGTGCTCTCCGCTATATGCACTTGCTCAAACATCGATACGGCGCGGTCATCAGCCAAAACATCTACGACAAACTCAAATTGGAAGCGAGCAAAGAGGCGTAAGCCTCTTTGTCTTTCTCCCTCGATGTATAACTCTTTAATTTCACACGACAATGAAAGAATATACTTGCTACACAAGACAAGGCAAATGGAAATTGACTGCCGACAGCGATATGGACGCTATGCGAACCGCCCTTTACTACTGTTGGCGTGATAACGAAGACTTTATCCGCATCGAATTCCGCAAGGGTGCGGAGAACTATACGCTCTCAATCTTCCACATCGATAACAACTCTCACGAATGTTTCACTCTATAATTCTTTTAACAATGAAAATCGACTACAACAAGTTCACTGAACAAGAACTCAGAGTTATTTTGAACGCAGCTCGCACAATCAACTACGCTTTCGGGCTACAGTTCCCGAGCCAAAAAGAACAACTGGCTCTCCTGATTGAAGACGAACAATTCCGTGCAATCAATCAGATAGTGCATCAATCGTACAACGCCATTCGTGCAAAGTACATCGCCAGAGGCATCGACCCTGATGCGCCGGACTTCGTTCCGGACAGTTTGGAAGAATAAATTCTCCAAACGTTCCGCATCTCACGGCGGCAGCCCTCATCGGGTTGCCGCTTTTCGTGTCTTTTGCTTTGGCGATTTGCACGCTTACCTTTGCCGTATGATTAAGATACAGAATTTTCGGGCTATGATGTTGTCGTGTCATATCGGAACGATTATGATACTGACCGACAAGGAATATATCGACGTGAATATTTCGACGTCGCAGACAGGTAATTTGTTGTCGGAGCGTTATTACGCCACCGACGGCAGAGTGACGCTTTACGACTTGCGTTCGCTCGTCGAACAGGCGATGCGTCCTTCGGGCTTGGCGGTAATGCAACTGTATTTTGAAGCGTATGTGGATATTCCCGACGACCACAGTGACGACTACGACCGTAGCGGTTTTATGGTGATTTATTGCGACCGCGACATCGACATCTTCGATTTCGAGCTGCTGCTAAAGTCGCACTTCCTCACTGCTGCCGCATCGAGGCGCGTGGCTCCCGAGAGCTTCATGTTCTTGCCGTTTTTCGCCTATTCCAATGAGGCAGTAAACTACGAGGTTTACTGCGATTACATTAGTGGAGGATTGCATAGCCATTGTTGGTTTGCCGGTCCATATCAGCAAATGACGGCATCGAGCGACGAAGTGTGGAAGCACACTATCTTTTGTGCCGATGTGAAGCGACACGCCGAGGACATGGTGGGCGGAGAGGTAGAACTCACGGCGTTCACTGTTCGCGTGGGCGACCGTGCCGCCTCGTTCTTCATCGACAAGTCGCTTGCCGGAACTCGTCCGTTCTACTTCCGCAACTGCTTCAACGTGAGCGACAACTTGTTTGTTCCGGCTGTTTCCACAGCCAAAACCAAGGTTGACCGCTCGTTGGCAGTCCTCGGCAATGTGTCGCAGTTCTACGATGCCACTTGTGAGCAGACCTACGATGTGCAGTCGGCAGGACTGACCGCCGATGAGTGTTCGCTCGCCGAGCAGATGTTCTGCTCCGACGATGTGCGAACCCCATACGAGAGTGCACCTGACGACGGCGACTTCGACGCACTCCGCCCGGTGCTTATCACCGACTCCACAAGTGAGATTGCCGATGACCCGGAGAAGCCTAACACGGTGAAATTCACTTGGCGATATGCGGAGAACCGCATCGCACAGTGCAATCCGTTAGGCGTAGGTATATTCACAGAACCTTACGATTATACATTCAGATAATGGCACGCTCAATACATATTACCACGGCTCGCACTATGCTTAACAGCGGCGACCCGGTGGATATTTCCGTTTGGAAAGCCAACGGTGAAATACTTCACCTGCATAATTGCATCTCGCTCCGCTACGATTTTTATGCCGGAACTCGCAATATAAAATTGCTCACGTCGGGGCAAATCCGCAAAATCAGAGATTGTTGCATATTCGCCGTTAACGACTGCGAAGTATTTCTTTGATTTCTCGCAAATTATCCGTAACTTTGCTGTATGGAATTAATTACTTTCAAAGACATTATTGTTTTTATTTATCAATATTCAATAATTGCGATAATCGTAATTGGGTTGATTGTTGGTATATATTTTTGCGGCAAAGGGTTATCGAAAAAATATAATGTTGCCAAATGGTACTTTTGGAGTACTTTCATTTTTGCTCTGCCAATAATTGGTGCTCCTCTTGTTTTCTTTGGATCGCTTTTTATGGATCATGTAAAACATGATGACTTAGTTCCCATTGCCTGGTTAATTATAAACTCGTACTCAATATGGTTTATATTGGGATTTATTATTTCGATAAAACTCTATCGTAAAATCCCACCATATTTTTCAATTTTGCCATCAGTATGTTCTTGGATAATGGCAATATTATCTATATGGGGTGGAGTGTATTTAGTTGATTACTAATTCTGTGTCTTTTCGGAACGCATTGCGGGTCCATAACTTTGTAGCAAAAACTACAGTGTTATGGACTCGCTTAATTTTAACTCAGTCGAAACGCTACCGAACCTGTCGGCTCGGGCGGCGTTTCAAGTGAACTCGTCAGCGGTATTCAAAGAAGACGTTGACATTGTGCCGGTCATCATCGACGACACGCTTTCTTATGTGCCGTGGGGAGGCGACAACAATATGCCATTCGACATATTGAAGCTCATCGAGGAAGGCGAACAAACCGGCATTGAAGATGTGGCAGCAAGCAAACAAGTGGCTTCTGTGGAATACTATTCAGTGTCAGGCATCAAAAATGCTGAACCAGTGGATGGCGTGAACATCAAGGTGGTGCGCTACACCGACGGCTCTCTCCAAACCTCTAAATTCGTGAAATAATCCACCAATTCATACTTATAATTCAGGTCGGGCACCCTCACAAGTGCCCGACCTTTTTTTGTGCACCTCCCAGGAGAAGTCAACAGGTCAACGAGTCAACAAGTTGATGGGTCGGATAAGTCCGATTTGTCCGATGCTCACAAATGTAAAGGCAATGATATACAAGGTGTCCCTGTGATAATTTAGTAATGATTGAAAAAATCCCGTAGGGATTTGATGTGTGTAGGCAGGTATGCAGCGAAG
>ERZ779888.2162-NODE-2162-length-17031-cov-5.604913_pt1 | contig 17031 bp, 11 predicted proteins | sample MGYA00511245_ERZ779888 | MGnify/ENA primary metagenome ERZ779888 (study PRJEB29588, sample SAMEA2155255) | human gut metagenome | biome: human gut; feature: human-associated habitat; material: faeces | place: Denmark | collected 2008/2010 ... | reverse complement strand
CGGTGATCCATTTCCCGCCGGTAATGCGGTAGTTTTTTGGACTGTAGCCCAGATTTTTTAGAATCACGTCCTCATAGCCCCGAAAAGCCGGGATCGATGCGTCGTTTGGAATACTGCTGCCATCCGGCAGAATATAATTTGCAACGTCTGCATCGCCGATGAACTTGGCTGTCACTGCAAACGGCTTATCAAAGCCGCCTTGCACGCGCCGGATATCTACAAACTTACCGGTGACGGTGATCGTACTGCCGTCCGGCAGCGTCGCAGTTATTTCCTTTTCTGCAGGCGCATCCGGCTTCGTGTTATATCCGTAATAGCGTTTGCTTCCGGTTGCCGCGGTACGCTTGGTCTCCGTCCATTTGACATCGGTCAGCGTGTAGACCTCGCCGTCCTTTTCGATGCTCTCCGGCACGTCCTTTGCGGTCAGGTCTTCATAGGTTTCTTTGACCTTCTCAGGCTCTTTCGCTAACGAAAATTCAGCAGCAGCAGCCTGATAGCGCTTGCCGTCCACATTGATTGTCACTGGAATCTCTGATAAATCTCCTTTACCGATATCGGCAAAGGTCAGTTCTGCGTCCTTATTTGTCACAAAGGTATACTCCCTCGTGACCTCTTTTTGCGCGGCAAACGCGAACTGCGCCTGCAGCACAAAAAGAGCAAGAACGACTGTTAAAATTCTTCTCTTCATACGTCCTCCTTTGTGTAATCGAAAAGCGAGGGCATTGCTGCGCCTCGCCTTTGTGTCAGTTTTCTTATTTACCTACCGCGCGGAATGCTTTTAATGACCAATCGGTGTAGACTTTTTCGCCGTTAAACAGGACGTAGCCTCTGACGCGGTAATAATACTTTGTTCCTGTTTTTATGTTGGTGTTGTAGTATTTATTGCGATTGCTGTCAAACATCTTCTTAAAGCCGGAGTAACGCTTGGTGGAACGCTGGATCTCCACGCCGTCAAAATCCATTTTATCGCCGTTGCGATCAAACCATGAAATTCTGATTGCTGATTTTCCATTTTTCATTGTCACATTTTTGGAACGTGCAGTGAGTGCGTAGTTATTCATCAGTGCCTGCATCCCTGCCTTGTTCTGCGTGATACATTCGACAATATCGCCTGTTTTTAAATTCGTTACAGAGGCAAATGCGCCAACGGATTTTCCATTCACGATAACATCCATAATGATGTATCCAGCATCCGGCGTAAAGGTGACTGCTGTTCCGTCCTTGGAGGTTGCCACTACGGTGCCGTTGTTTGCAGTGATGGTAGGCTTCTGGATTTCGCCTGTTGGAGTGATCTCTGCAGGACCTGCTGCGCCGCCGCTTGGTGCGAATCCACCGCCGCCCGGCACCGGGGTAACAGCCTTATCTTTATACAGCGCGATGAGGTTTATGGATCCGGTCAGCTGCACTTTTTGCCCTGCAGCATAGGTGATTGCTGCATCCTTCACCTGCCACTTGTCAAATTCTTTGCCGCTTGGTGCTGTGAAAGTTGATTGTGGCATGTTGTACATATCTGCAGAAAACGCATAGTCTGTCGCCATGCTGCCGCTTCCCTTTCCACTTGAAAAATGCACGCGGTATGCCGGAGTCGTGAATGGAATCTTGACTGCTGCGCCGCCCGCCAGCGATGCCACATCGGTCGATGATAGGGCGATGCCGTTGACATTGACGCGCGTTTTTGCTTTGTCGATGATTTTCCCGCTGTTTGCCGTAAGCAGCAGATTCACATATACCTTTGTGTTTTCGGAAAGGCCGTTTGCATTGACCGTATCCGTCATATCGCTATCCGACGCTTGCTCGAAAATTTTGATTTTTCCATCCTGATTTTTCTCAAATGAAACGGTCGCAAAATAGGTGTCTATCTGCAGATTGTCTACACCGTTTTCGATTTCTAGGTTCTTCATGCCCGCAAGCGGAAAATCAAAGGTGATATTGACGGTAGGCAGAATCTCCTTAATCTGCGATTTTCCCACTGTCAGGACTGCGTTCTGGTACGATACGCTATAGTTTTTATCTGCGGTTTCGTCAGGTCCGGATACGACAATTTCAGTCGCCCCTTCCTGCGCCATGTCCGGCGAGGTTTTGTACTGAATCGTTGGAATGAATCCGATGCTGTCCGGCTTGATGATGCCTGTTACGGTATAGTCACTGGCATTTAGCGCCGGAACCGGATCACCGACCGCAGCGCGCTTATCCTTAGCTGCAACCGTAACCGGCTTTTTGGCAATCGTCCATGTCAGGGTCTGATCGTCACTGTTTCCGGTATTGGCCCATTTTGCATTTGCTTTATCAATAATCTTTACTGTTATGGTGTGGTCTCCGGCGTTCCTGGCAGCATTATCGATGACTTCCATGTGTTCTTCGTCAAATCCTGCAAGCACCGGGTGCTGCGTCTTTGCGTTATATTCATACGTGCCGGATATCAGTGGCAGGTTATAGACCGGTTCGCCGATCGCCAAGGTAAAGGTCAGATCGGCATCGCTGCCGGTATTCCACTCGTAGTTCACCTTATCCTTTATGGCCACCGTAACATCCTGCGTGCCGACTTCTGTCCTAGCATTATCCTTGGCCTCAACCAGCGCATCATCGATGCTGCCCTCGGCAAATTCAATGCTATGTGCGTTTCCGTCGTAATCATAGCTTGCTTTTTCCACACTCGGAATTTCTATCGCTGCACGCTTCATCACCCAAGGGAAAGAAAGCGCCGCAGTGGTTTTGTCATCCCACATAAAGTTCTGGGTATCCTTTAGCCGAACAGTAACCGTCGTCGTTCCGGCGTTTGTTTTTTTGTCGTCTGAAACCGTAAGCACATCTTTGCCGAAAATCTGCTCGGTAAGGTTATCCAGTAAAAAGGTCTGCTCCGTCGTATCGTAGACATACGCTTTCGGTACTGCTGTCGGTTTCGTTATCTTGTATCGCTCAATGACCCACGAAAGCGTCTGATTGACATCGCTGGTCGTGCCGTCAGACGTTTTCCAGATGGTATTTACCTTATCTTTGAGATAGAGCACCGGCGCATAGCTATGCGCATCTACTGCGCTGCCGTAGTCCTCGGAGATACCGATCAGAGCTTCGTCATAGTTTTCATCAAGCTGCAGGGTCTGCTTCTGTCCGTTATATACATAGGTGCCGACGATCTTCGGAATCGTCAGCTTTTTCTTTACGATTTCCGCAGAAACCTCCTGCGTATAGGTCTTTCCGTCCGCATCGGTAAGTGTAATCGTCGTTTTATAGACGCCGACGTGCTTTCCGATCGTCAGTTTCACATCAAATGTCTCGCTCTGTTTTGATGCCAGTACCATCGGCGCGGCTGTAAGGTCGGCAGGCTCAAAATCCGCGCTCGCTGCTTCCGCTTTGACCATCGTGACATTCTTTTTCGTGAAATTGGAAACTTTCACACGAACTATAAGCGGGACCTCATAGCCCCACTCGGCAGTCACCGGATTTGCATCCGTTCTCACGCATTCTGTGACCTTGATTTTTACCGCAGCAGGATAGGTTTTGCCGTTTGCGTCCGTAAAGGTAAAGTTTGCGGTGTAATCTCCCGGCTCCTTATCGTCTTTGAGGCGCACAGGGTACACATACGTTCCTGCTTTCGGAATGGTAAATTCCGATGCAGTGTCTGCGCTAAAATCCGCTTCGTTGCTATTTGTGATGCTTTTGATAACAACATCTTCGCTTGTCGTATTGCTAAAAGAAATCACCGTTCGATTGGAAATCGGATTGCCGTACTCTGCGCTGATTGTGCTTCCCTTTGCGCTGCAGGACGGTACAGGCGGATCTGCTGCAAAGGCAAATCCACTGGCGGCCATCACAATAGAGAGAAGCATGGCTAAAAATCGTTTCATTATTTCTCCTTTACTCTGCTTATATCTTTTGCTGATTTATGACTGCAGGGGAACCAAGGCCCCCTGCAGCATAGAGAAAACATACTGCGCATGATGCGCAGATGAAAGAAGGAAAGCAAGTGTTATTCCTTTTTTCGCTTAATCATCGCGGCAAAAATGCCAAAGGCCGAAGCAAGCATCAATAGGATCATCCATTTCAGTGGTGCATTGTCGCCTGTTTTTGGAACAATGCCGATCGTGCCGTCATCATCATCGCCGCGATCGGTCTCAAACTCGATGCGTCCGTCTTTACGGATCATCTTTACTGTCTGATTTTCATCGCCGATGTCTGTATGCTTTGCGATCAGCTCGCCATTCAAATACAGTCGTTCATAAACGACTAATTTCTTTCCTGCAAAATCGCCAGCGTCGAAGGTAAATTTCAATGTGACGGTTCCGTTTGGTTCTGCAGGCGTAAAGTTCTTTTCTTGCGTGACTTTCTTGCCACCGACCATAATGGCCCGGCCGGTTGCCTGGTCCATGATCGTGCCCTTCATCGTATAGGTCTTTCCCGGTATCAGGTTATAATAGATGACCGTATCAACGATGACGCTGCGCGTTCCGACAGGAATCTCTTTCAGCCCTTCTATCCCTGCGGCAGAGGTACGGATAAACGGCTCGGTTGTCTTCTCATTCTCCACTTCGACCCGTGTAATGAGGTCTACGGTTGTGCTTGTGTCAATCAGATGGAAGTCTGTATCCGCTTCGTAGCCTGTCGGGGCTTTGACCTCGCGGTAGAAGAATTTTCCTTTATGAGAGACGGTGACTCTTGCGATGCCGTACTGTCCGGTGACCATATTCTTCGTCACCAGCTTTGCATCCGGGATAAGCGTGATACCGTCGTCTGCAAGTTTTGCAGACCAAAGTTCAAACTCTGCTCCGGCAAGGGATTCTCTTGTTTCCTTATCCACCTTCTTGAGTTCGATCTGATAGGTTGAGCCGCCACCGCCCGGAGTATCCGGCGTCTTCACGTTTCCAATCACAAACTGATATTTCGGGATGCCCTTGATGATGCGGAAGCTGTGATAGTCGTAGTCATCCGGCGCATAGCCTGCCGGAGCCTGCACTTCGCGCCAGAAGTAGATGCCGTAATCCAGATTTGCGATGAAATGTCCGTTTGCATCGGTCGTATAGGTGCCGAACCTACTGTCCGGCTCTACCGTCCACTCTCCGGACTCTTTTGCAGACCAGATTTCAAAGACGGCACCGGAAAGCTTTTTGGCTACGTCGTTCTTATCCACCTTTACAAATTCCACCTCCGGCTTATGCTCATTCTCAATCGCAAAGCCATCCTTGTTATCGGAGCTAAGCTTGATCATCAGCTTATCCGCAGAGGTGTCCTGTCTTCCGAGGGTGACATTCTTTGCGAAGCGGAAAGTCTCTGCGGCACGGAAAGCGCCTGTCGAGGTAATCTGCGGGTGCGCATCTTCGAGGAAGAGTCCCGGCAGCACGTTTTCGATTTTCGCGCTGACCACGCCGTACTTATCCATTGAAACAGTGACGAGTGCATCGGTACCGATGAGGGAAAGCGTCAGCTTGTCCTTGGTGTTTAGGGTGATCAGACCCGATGGGTCAAGCGTTTCGGTTACGCTCTTTTTGCCGCTTGTGCGCGTAAAGCTTGATTGGATCACGTTAGCCATGCCGTTTATCACAGAAATGACGGCGCTGTGTTTGAAGATCTGATTGCCCTTTGGCGTAAGGTTTCCGGTCTTGACATCTACCGTGGTAAAGCCCAGCTCCGGCTTTGCAGGGTCAATGAGTTCTTCCCTAGTGGTAATGGTCACAGACGGTTCATGCGTGATTTTTGCATTCAGCACGACATTTGCCTTGTCACTTCCCGCGCCTGTTAAGGTAAACTCCGGTGTATAGGTTGTCAGATCTTCTCCTGCGACCGGAGTCCAAAGCTCTTCATAGGCTGCATGGTATCCGGTATAGGTGCCTCTTGGGGTAAAGGTCTTTGTCACACCATCCACCGTATAGTCAAAGCCGTTTCCGCTTTCAGACGGTTTGACGTTCAGCACCTTGCCGTTTGGCAGGGTGATATTGGTCGTTTCGCCTTTTTTCGTATCTACGGTGATTTCGGTATAGTCGGTATTTGCGGTGATTTTGATCTTCTCATCGATAGCGGTAAAGTCAGCATCCAGCGGATAGGAAAGTCCGTCAATACTGATCGCGGGCATCGGAAGTCTTGCCTCTACCATGATGATGGTTTTGACATGATGCTTTTCTTCGAGGACAAAGCGTCCATAGATACCGTCATGGTTTACATAGTCAAAGGCAGTATCATCCGAGTAGTCCCCCGCTTCTTCCTTGACCGCGAAGTGATATTTCAGATCGCTTAGGATATGGTCCTCTGTGGTTTTCATTTCCTTGAGGTAGTAACGTCCCTGCGGCAGCTTGGTATTTACCAGAATGCTGCCATTTTCCTCGTAGGTGATGGTGAAAACGTCAAGCAGCGTATCCTTTTTGATTTTCTTTGTGAAAACCTGCAGGATGCCGCTATGCGCTGCCTTGATCTCCTCTGCCGCATACAGTCCGAATTTTACGACCTGTCCCGGCTGCGGCGGTTTATACTGGCTCGACTGGAATCCCGTTTCGAGGATTTTCGACAGATCAAGCTGCGCCGTAAAGTATTGGTTCTCAAAGGTATGCAGATTCCACACCAGCGGCGTGAACTGATTCTTGTATTTCAGCTCTACAAGCTGCTCTTTGCTGTCATTTAAGTATTTTTCGCCTGCCGCCAGTTCTCTGATGATGTATTTTCCAAGCGGAAGGAGCTTTGAGACTGCTTTTCCGTTTGCATCTGTGGTGATGGTTTCAATCAGATGAGACTGTGTGTATCTTGTCGTCTTATAGACATTCGACAGATCCAGTACGCCAACGCCGCTGCCGGATGCAGTTTCTGCACAGTAGATATCCATGGTATAGCCGTCCGCAAAGGTCAGCTCTAACGGGGTATCTTCGCCTTGATTGGTAACGATCTCGATCGCGTACATCGTCTCGCCGCCTGCCTCTAGGGACTCGATGCGTTTTGCGACGACTGTAATGCCGTCCGCAAGTCCGTCTCTACTGGTAAACTCGACACGCGGCTTGGTCGGGGAAAGCGTGGAGTACCAGTCGAGTTTCAGCGGCACTTTGTTTCCCTCGGAGTCGTAGTGAATGAAGTTTAAGGTCGGTACGATATCCTCGTACAGATGATCGACTGCGGAGGCTGGCATCTTAATCGTCGCGTAGCACACCCCGCCTTTATAGTACATATCGGCTTTCGTGCCGTTCTGCCATGAAAAATATACCGGTGCGCTGATCGGTACGGTGCGGAACGTAATGACGCCCGGCTCGTTTTCCTGTTCGTAGCCGATTCCCACATCAACGGTTTCCGCTACGGATGCATCCTGCTTGGTGATAACGGTCGTTGCAACGCCTGCCTCCGGATCTGCTTTCGCATCGACAACCAGACCGTCAAAGTCTATGGTCACGCCGTCCGGATCGTCCTTTTCCTGCTTGTAGGTTGCTTCATAGACCTGCACCCGCATCTGCTCAAAGTTACCATCTGCGGTACACGCCTGCCAGCTGACCAGATCGTTTAAGAGGACGCGGTAAATGGTGCTTCCGCTTTCTGCATCCAATTTGGAAATGATGACATACTGCGGATCGTTTTTCGCATCGCCTGTAAAAGGAAGTTTCGACCAGCCTTCTTCGGTCGGAATCGTATACGGCGGGAGTTCTTTTCCCGCAGCGTCCGTTTCGATGAAGGCATAGGATGCGCCTTGCGCAAGGTCTGTCTTTTCGCCTTTGGTATAGTAGCCTGTGACAGCGGTTTTGTATTTTGTTTCGCCACCCTCCGTTTGTTTTAAGATCGCGTGGTCTCCTGCTGCCGGCGTGCCGGAAAGCTCCCAGCCATCGCTTGCCCACTCGAACTTGGTCTTTGTGACCTTCACCGTTTCGTCTTTATAGATTGGCGGGGTATCGTCCGGACCATCATAGTTTCCGTCACCGTCTGCGTCAACGCCCGGCTGGTCGATGACCGTTTTTGTCACATCGCGTTCTTCGGTTTTCAGATCGTCTGCCGTCAGCTTGTAGTAAAGATAATCTTTGACAAGGTAGCGTTTTGCGCTATACTTGGCAAGGTCGGTATCTACGCCGTCAATAAAGACATCGTTTTCACCGTCTGCTTCAAAGACGTACAGCTTCTTATACACATCCAGTTCGGATACCACGGTCCAGTCGAACTCGTCGATCTTATCTTTTTCATAGCTTTGGATTTCGCCCTTGGCATCATCGACTGATTCCGTACCGACCATACCGTGCATATAGGTCATCGGGATTTCCGGTACGCTTCCGTCAAGCGGACTTGTAGTCTTAATGACATTCACTTTCGTGACGTTTCTTCCGCCCGCCTGGTTTTTTAAGATGACTTCCACATCATAGCGATAGCGGTATGCTTCATCCTGCGTTTCATAGACGTAGGTATAGGTCGTATCCTTTTGCTCCGGGGATACATAGATGGTTCGTTTCACGTTGCCCTCGGAGGCTTCACGCTCTAGCATATACCAAAGCTCTGCGCCGGAATCGTGCGAATAGGACCCTGTTTCATAGTTTTTCTTATTCGGATATTCCTTTGGACTCAGCAGCTTCCAGGCAAAGGCTTTGACCGTCTCTGCGGCATTAGACAGATGCGTGGAAAGCTTCTTTGGAATGGTGATTTTTTCATCTGTTTTCGCATCATAGATATCCGGTCCTTCGCCGCCGTCGTTTAAGTTTTCATCGACGGCTGCAAAGATGCCAAAGACTGCGTTTTTCAGTTTGGCGACTTTTTCAAACACCGGCGTGAGAATGGTATGCCCGTCTTTTTCTTCTTTTTGGAAGCCGACCAGCGCCTCTCCCTCTTTGGTGATTTCGATTTTTCCTTTGACGCTGTTATTTAACACGCCCATGAGACGGTAATACTTCTTATATGGGAAGTTACTGTTATCATAGGCAGGGTCTGCGTCTTCCGCATGACCGTTTGAGGTAATGAGCTGCGAATAGTTTCCGTCTATGTGCATATCCTGCTCGGTGACGGTAAAGGTATAGCGGTTTGTGACCATTTGATCCAGCTCTGCAAAGCTATACTGGTCTTTATCCTTGTAGACCACTTTGTTTCCGTCTGCGTCATAGATGGCAACCACATTTTCATACTTATGTCCGTCTCCGGTATAGTGATTGCCATACTTTCCGGTATCGCCGAATTTTAATACGCCATCTTCGATATACCCGAAGTTATGGTTTTTTCCTTGTCCGTCTGTGCCGTACTCTCCGACAAAGTATCCATCCGGCAGCAGCCATTCATAGACTTCATATTTTCCGTAAGGGAGTTCATACGGGATGGTGGTTTCGCCATTTTCGTCGAGTTCAAAGGTATAGTTGGTACTCTTAGAGTTAATGGACTCTGCGTTTGGCAGGAACCGGTTTAAGATATCCTTGGAGACGGTGCCGCCCGGTCCAAAGGCTTTTTCGTTTTCTTCATCGGTCAGATCCGGATTTCCTTTATACCGGATGAAAATCTTTGTGCCTTTCAGCGGAATCTGTTTTCCGGTTTCGGAATCCACTTTCACGATCTTAATCACATTTTCTTTGATCTTATCGCGGATATTCAGCTGATAGCGGTTATTAAAGAAGTCTCCGGTTCCGTTTGCGATTGCGCCGATGGCATTCGTTCCATTTGCAGCGTAGCCTGCATACGCGCCGTTTGCCGGTACGCTTCCTTGCGTGCCGTATGGGATTCGTTTCGCGGCTCCGTTATCATGCTCGGACACGACCACGATGGTTCTTTCCAGTACGAATTTTGGATTATCGGCTTTCACTTCTGTGAGTTCATAGGTGCCGTAAGGAAGATCGCGCAGCAGAATCTGTCCGTTGGTGCCGACCTTCATGCCAAGCCCGCCGTTTAGCGTGTTATTTGCGATGCCGACCCCGCGCGATGCGGTAAAGATATGGGTGCCTTCCAGTGACACCGCCGGAGTCTCACTTGTAAGATGCACATATTCTACGCCCTCAAAGCCGTCCAGCAGTTTGATTGTCCAGTAGGAGGCTCTTGAGATATTACTTTTATCCGCGCCGAGTGCGGAATCCTTGAACGGATTTTCCTGTTCATTGGATTTGATGATCAGAAGCTCGCCTCTAAATTCGTCGTTGACGAAGGTTTCCATGCCATAATCCAGATCCTCCGGCTGCGGGTCTTCGGTTGGTCCAATCGTCACATTGGTGCCGCTGTCTCCCCTTGTGGTCTGATACATGATCGTATACATGAGTGGTGACCAAGGCTTACCTTCATGTCCGTAATCACAAGCATCGGTTGATTTTGCATGGTAGCTGAACGTATATTCTCTGACACCTGCGTACTTATCCGGGTCGATATATCGTCCGTCCGGTCTGGTTTCGGTGATGCGGTAATTGACCGTCACATCCCATGTTCTTGATTTTTCTTTTCCCTTACAGTGCAAGGTCGGCTTTGGCGGATCGCCGACCGTCTCGTAGTGATCCCGAATATATGTCTTTGTCAGATACGGCTCAAGGTCTGCCGCAGTCTTAAACGGCTGGTCACTAAAGGTATATGCTGTGCCGAAATCATCCAGCGTCCTTACGTCAATGGTTTCCCACGCGCCGCCTGCAATCTGACGCTCAAGGGTATATGTTGCGTCCAGTCCTGCGCCGCCCATTGGCGTATGGTTATTGCCATCCCAGCCGACATTTGCATCGACTTTTTCAATCGGCATGGAAAGGGTCGGAAAGTATTCCACTTCCGGCGGGATGCAGTTTTCCGCCTGCGGCTCCGGACCATCCTCTGGCGTAATCATCAGCCAGCCGGAGGTCGGGTCATTCAGACCGGAAATGAAGCCCTGGGTATGTCCGCTTTTGGTTGCGTGTTCCCAGACGTAGCGGTTATATTTACTGCCATACTGCTTGATATATTTTTCCGCACGTTCGGAAACTGCGTCCACATGCTTGATCTCTAATTTTTGACCAAGCAGCGATTTATCGGTGATGGTAATGGTATATTTTTTGTTTGCCTCATCGTAGGCGATCTTAACTCCTTTGAGTTCTTTTCCCTTGCTATCCACCACCTTGTATTCGCCTCGATAGGAGCCTGCGGTGATGGTCTTGGTGATGACATCCTTTTTGCTCTCCTCCTCTGTGAGCGGAATTTTGGTCGGTTTTGCAAGACCTCCCGCAATCTTTCTATCAAAGTTCTCACGCTTTTTGATGGTCGATGCCATGAAGTTGTAGATATCCTTGGCGTTTGTGCCTGCAAGGTTATTTAAGTAGTGGTCTGCCGGAATCTTACTGGTATATACCCCTGTGCGGTGTCCGGTTTCATAGCGGTTGCCATTTGCCTCTCGCACAAACTTCTCAGTTCGCATCATCTGCTGGCATTCCCAGACGAGCATCTGCGATGCCACATACCAGTCGGTGATGGTGTAGCGCTTGCCCGGATCGTAGTCATGGTACTGCTGAAAGCCCATATCGTACAGCTCGCTGATCTCGCTTTCCTTCACCGGAGCCATCATCAGCACCTTGTAGACGTTTTCCAGTGGGTATGGGGTTTCTTTCCCTGTAAAATTGCTGTACGCATAGTAGACTGCGGATTTTTTGTAATCTCGCTTATACAGGGTGTTTTCCTTGTGGATAACGCCATGTTCGAGGCAGTAGAGCAGGTAGTTTTCTTTGCCGCTTGCCGTATACATTTTGATCGGGTCATGCGCCTCGGTCGCGCTGCCGTTTCTTTCGAGATATGCATCTTCTTTTTTTATACTGTCATTGTAGCGCACGACATAGATCTGCATGAACTTGCCGGATTTGAAGCGGTAGGCATCGCCGCCGCTGCCGGCGTTTGCTTCGTGCAGCGTGTAGGCAGATGCCGCCTCTGCGGTATCCACCATGCCGAGGTTTGGCACCGCAGGCAGCAGCATCGCAAGCGCAAGCAGCACCGCCAGCAGCTTTTCTTTCAGTCTTCTTCTTGTTTTCATAATTCCTCCTATTGTTTTTCTTTTTTTATCTCAAAGAAAAAAGCGCAAGAGAGTCTCTTACGCTTTTTTCGTAAAAAGGGTTGTTGGGACGGGCATCGCCCGTCCATGTCTGGCTGCCAAAGGCTTTTCCAGAAGCCAGATGCCATATTTCATTTTTCCTTATGCAAGGTAATGAAAAAGCAGCATCCTTTCGATGCTGCCTTCTCATTTATCGTATGTTTACCAGAGCATAAAGCCTTTGTAGTAGGTTTCCGGTCCCTCGCTCTTATTGAACGCATCCTGCCAGTCTCCCGGTGCGACGCGCGAGAGGTAGATGAAGCCTGCTTCGCTTCCGCCCTGCTCAACCACCTGGTCGATATAGTATCTGATGTACGACTGATACAGTTTTAAGATATCTTCTTTTTTTGCGTAGATGGAAACGCCCGGCCACTCGCCGTCGGAGTAGTAGTTTGCCTCGCGTGGCGTTTCGGTGCGGCTGTCATCGTAGTGCCAGCGCGGTTCGTTTTTTGCCGCGTAGTCGATGGCGTACTGGCGCAGCGCCGCGTGAATCTCATCGAGATTCAGCGTTTCTTTTAGCGTGTATGGCTCGGACCAGCTGCCGTAGACCTTCCTGCCGTTTACTTTGCGGTAGGCGCGGACGCGAAACTCGTAGATGCTCTCGTCCTGCACCAGTTCGGTTTCTACTTGGTTTTTACCAACCATTGTTTCCGTAAACTTTTCTACCGTCATCTTTTCATCAATGACTTTTCCGTTTTCCATGTAGGTTCTTGTTACATAGCCGGACGGATACATTTTTTTCATTTTCGCAAGGCACTGCTTGTATGTTTCAAATGTCCACTTTTGCCCCTCGTCATTGTATGTGTAGCTTCTGAATCCGGTTTCCTTGCCGTTTTTTATCTTGTTCACCTGCGCTTCATAGTCGGTCGCGCCGCGCACCGTTGTGAAGTTGACGGCAATCGCTTCCGTAGAATTACTCGGCGCGTAGGCATCGGTGACTTTCACCTTGGCAGGCTTTGCATAGGCGGACAGGATTGCGCTATACTTACTGGATACGGTCTTTCCGCCGATCTTTTTATATGCGCGGAGTTTGTAATAATACCGTGTGCCGCAGGTGCGTCCGGTATCGGTGTAGGTCGCGCTGGATGCGCCTTTCACCGTCGCAATCTTCGCATACTTTCCGGACTTTGACGTTGCCCGGTAGATCTGATAGCCGTCCACGCCACTCATCGGCTCCCACGAAAGCCGCAGCTTATCATAGTTTGCAGAAGCTACCTTCGTAAAGTCCACCTGCGCCGCTTTCAGCCTGCCGCTCGTCCAAGCTGCAGCCGAAGCCGGATCTGCACTGATGAGCATGATCTCATCTTCCCCATTCTGATTTACGCTTTCTGTTTCCGCCATGGCGGGCATCGCCGAAGCGATCATTGCACTTGTCAGCACCGCCGCCAAAAGCAGCCTAAAGTTTTTCTTCATCATATGTTTTCTTCCCCTTTTCGTTTTTTCGCGGTTTCCTGATCCGCTAGTTTGACATTTTCGTAATGGTAGTCGTTTCATCCGGCTTGTTCGGATGATGTCCGGTTCTTCACCTATCTAGTTCCGGGTGAACTTCTTTTTCCTGCTCATCATCCCGAAAAGATGGATCCGCTGCGGATACAACATCAGTTAAAATATCCATGACCTGATCAGATTCCATGCTCTTCTCTCTCGGCGGTATCTTTGCATCCCGGTCGAACAGATAATTCTGACTATGGGAACGCCCGATATTGGCAACAACACAGTCCCTCATACAAACATTTGCCCATGGCTCCTGCTCAATGAATTTCTTGAGAATAGCTGTAGTCTCAGCTTCTGTTAAAGCTCCTATTGATATGTATACCGATCCTTGTTGCCATTGAAAACCTTCACCTATCATAAAAACCTTGATATTGTCATAAGCTTTTCGCCAATTATGATTAGGATAGTACTCTTTTAGCATATTTGTATCTAAGTCAAACGATACCTGCTTACGCCCCCTTGCCATAAGCACCATCCTTTATTCTGATATGTTTATTAAAAATCTCCATCAAGTCGCAGCTCTCATCCGGATCTTCGTCTTCCCAACGACATTGCTTCGCATTTTTACGAAATGCAAGCTGTTCACCTAAAGATAAATATCCCAGCTGCAAGCAACCATAATCTTTTTCCTCGCCCTCAAAAATAAAGGTGCGGTCGTTGATCGGCTTCATCTTCACTTCCCCTGCGCGGTTTTTATGCGCCGCAATGCAAAGCGCTTTGATTTCCGCAAGGGTTTCCCTTGGCGTATCTTCTTTGATTTCAATGATTGTTCTATACATGTTTGCTCTCCTTGGCCTGCAGGTCTATCGATTGACTGTATCTTTCAGCACTTTTCCGGCTTTGAACACCGGCTGCTTTGATGCCGGTATTTCGATTGTCTCATCCGGCTTTCGAGGATTGCGTCCGGTTCTGGCCGCGCGTTCTCTGACCTCAAATGTACCAAAACCGACAAACTGTAGTTTGTCGCCGGACGCCAGCGTCTCGCTGATCGTCTCGAAAACCGCATTCAGCGTTGTTTCCGTATCTTTCTTGGTGAAACCGGTTTTTTCTGCTACTGCTGCAATAAAGTCTTGTTTTGTCATGTTCTCGTTCTCCTTTGTTTATCTTTCAAGTTCTTCTACTTTTTTTAGCTCTGGTTCTTCATGTGTGACCGCATTCTCATGTAAATCCAAGAGAGCTGGCATTGTAAGATCCATGTCTTTTTCCAGCTCTGGATCCAAAATCTTGTGCTCTTTACGGTATTTCTTGAGGAAATCATAGTTTTCTTCAAGGACTGCAATATCGACTTTGTTAAGGCAGGCTTCCATCCATGGATACTTCTGAAACATTTCATCTATTACCCATTCACATTTCTGTGAAGTCATGGTTACAATACTTTTGTAACCTGAACATTGTCGATGTTCAAATCCATTCGCAGTTAAAAATCGTTGCACATCATCGTATGCCTGGTTGTAATACTTGTTCGGGTAAATTTCTTTCAATTTGTTTGTATCGAAATCAAAGTGAATCGTGCGAAGTTTTTTATCTCCTATATTTCTTCCCACTACATCACACCCATTTCTTTGTAGCCTGCGATTAAATCATCATATGCAAAGACCTCTGGATTTCCGGTGTAGTCGTTTGTGAAATACTCCCATTCTTTCACAAAGACGCGGAACCACTCTTTTTTTCTAAAATACGCGATGCCTGCCCAGACGCTGCTCCAACTGCCTATGTATTCGTCGCCTTCTTTTCGCAGCTTTAGCTGCCGCACCAGAACATCATCAATAACCGCTTGTGCTGTTTCTGGTTTCTTCCCGTATTGTATGATTTTTTCGTCATCCATAACGATGCGTACTTTATGCATCTTGTCTCACTCCTTCCTGCCTTGATAGATAAAGCCCTCTTCCTGCAGAAGTGTTTTCTTTTCGTCTGCCTGCATCTGCATCGTATAGAGCGGTTCCTGCTTATCCATAAACAGAAACGGCGGGATCTGTTTATCCCTGGCTATCTTTTTCAGATAAATGTTGATTGCTGTTGTCAGCGTCATGCCTACCTCATTGCAGACAGCTTCTACTTGTTTCTTGATGTCGTCATCGACGCGTAAATTGATTTGTGCCATATCATCGCCTCACTTTCTATAGATATATCTTATCATAAAAAGATGGCTTTGTAAAGTATTTTGCTATGCATTGTATATTTGTTTTATATACAATGCATGTACCTTATGGCACGTTACCGTTCCATTTCCTTTGAGGCACGATTCATTTCGTCCAAAGGACTTTTTTCCGGTCTGTTTTGCGCAGCGTTTTCGATGATAGACAGCATGCCGGATTCCTTTTGCTCCAAATACCTGTTATATCGCTCTCTAAGCGATTTTTTGAGTTCATCCGGGGTGACGCTCCATTTTTGCGTTTCCCACGCCTTATCGGGCGATTTGATTCGTTTAGAGAGCACAAGATCCTTGCTGCTTGACAGCCGAATGCTGCAAAAGCCGGACGGCGATGCGCCGGAGATCTCTTTTGGGTGGAATTGATATCCGCTAAGATCCTTGCCGGAAACGAAGGTTCCTTTTGGCAGCGTGACGGTATTGAACTTGCCGTATGGTCCGTCGATGTCTTTTTTGATGAACGCCTCATGCAGTTTGATGTCTGTGACGTTTTCCGTATGTCCCTTTTCATTATTTCCCATTTTTTGCCATTCATATTGGAGATTCTCCCGTTCTGCTGCGGATAAAATATCTTCACTCGTAAACATTTCGCTTTTTTGGTCATCTGCAAAACGACCTTGCTGCTTACCCATAATGCTGTAATACTCGTTTGTCCCGTTGCCGACCACAATGTGGTCAAGCACCTTGACGCGCAGCAGATTTCCGGCCTCCTCCACCATTTTGGTAGTCTTAAAATCTTCCGGACTTGGCGTCGGATCCCCCGAAGGGTGATTGTGAAAAAAAATGACCCCAGCCGCGTTAGAAAGTATCGAACCCTTAAACACTTCTCGTGGGTGTACCAATGTAGAGGTTAACTCACCGATGCTGACAATGTTCATGTTGATCGGCTGTCCTTTCGCGTTCAGATTCAGTGCGCAAAATACTTCTCTGTCAAATCCGGACAGATACTTTGCTACCAGCTTTGTCGCATCCTTTGGACTGCCGATCGCTGTGTCGCTTAGTAGCTGCTGGTCTGTAACAAGCTTTACTCTGACGATATCCAGTTTATGATTCATCACAGCCTCCTTCACTTTCACTTGATGCAAACTCCACGATGATGCGGGTACCTTTCTTTAAGTGCCGGTTGACAAAATCGTTCAGCTGATTTTCCCTGATGATGATGATCTGCTCACCGCTTGTTTGCTTTAGGTTCTGATTGACAGCTTGGATCTCTTTCATGCCTATTTCTCCTTTCCTTTTTCCATTGGTTCCAGTGGGACCAATTTTCTATTCGTACAAAAAAAGAGACTGCAGCATCCTTCGGTAGATGCAAATCCGTCTCCATGATTTCTGTTTTGGACGACTTGTCCAAAATGGAGAGAGAGGCTGCCTTGCGGCTAGCCCCTCCGAATGAAAAAACTATTGCAGCTCATGCTGCATCAGAGACAGTTTCCTATCTCCA
>ERZ779888.2161-NODE-2161-length-17033-cov-4.162328_pt1 | contig 17033 bp, 17 predicted proteins | sample MGYA00511245_ERZ779888 | MGnify/ENA primary metagenome ERZ779888 (study PRJEB29588, sample SAMEA2155255) | human gut metagenome | biome: human gut; feature: human-associated habitat; material: faeces | place: Denmark | collected 2008/2010 ... | reverse complement strand
TATATTATCTAAATAATATAAGCGTAAGCGACGGCACGCCGTCGAGTAAATAAATCGGAGAACATATGATTCTTTCCCTGATTACTTCAGGTCTAAGCATATCTGAAATTTTAATATCCGTAGTAGCGGTCGCAGTGAGCGCGACTCTCGCCATAGTCGGACACGAAGTTGCGCACGGGTACGTTGCGTTATGGTGCGGCGACGATACCGCTAAGCAAGCCGGCAGACTTTCCTTTAATCCTTTGGTTCATTTTGACTGGATAGGTTTGATTTTGTTGGCGTTTGTAGGTTTCGGTTGGGCAAAACCCGTTCCGATTAACCCGGCAAACTTCAAAAACAAGAAAGCGGGAATTATTCTGGTTTCACTAGCCGGAATTACCGCAAACTTAATAATGGCGGGAATAGGATTATTGTTGATATTCTTGTTGTACCCGCACTTACTCGTCCTTGCGGCAAGCGCGTCACGAGTTCGCTTACTCGGCGTTTTGTTTTACAATATGCTTGCATATTTTATAATTTTCAACGTTATGCTTGCGTTTTTTAACGTTTTGCCGATATATCCGCTTGACGGTTTTAATTTCGTAAATTCGTTTTTACCTAGGGGAAACGGTTTTTCTACGTTTATGTTTAAGTACGGCTGGACGGTTTTGCTTGCGCTTATCGTCGTAAGCAACGTTCTTAATTACATAGGATTAAGAGAATACAACGTGTTTTATCAGGTACAACAACTGGCATTGCGGCTGATTGCGCTCGTTACGGGGGGATAAATATGGCAGGATACATAAACAGTTCGGTCGAAGACGTAAAATTCCACATCGCGACGCAAGATTTCGACGGTCCGATCGATTTGCTCGTTAAGTTTGTAAAAGAAGCAAAGATCGACGTAATGGAGATATTTATCAGCGATATTACCACTCAATACCTGCACTACGTCCAGACGCTTAAAGAACTTAACTACGAATACGTGTCGCAGTACATAATTTTTGCGGCTTTACTGATCGAAATAAAATCGGCTAAAATGACGCCGCCGGCTACGCCGTATTATGACGACGACGATTCTTATATGGACTACGGAAACGATTATTCGGACGCAGAAGCAATGATAATCGAAGAAGTACGCAAAAAACTTCTCGACGAATACCCGGAAAAACTTAAACCCAGAGAAGTTATTAACGTATTTTATCCCGAACCGCAATACGACGAAAGCGATTACAAACTCGTTGCAAAAAATCTGACGCTTGAAAAACTGCTCGACGCATACAAACTGGTACTCGAAAAAGCGGAAATAATGGAAAAGGCTCCGCCTGTAGCAACCATTATTAAGGATAGATTTACCGTAACCGAAAAAGTCGTAGACATAACGAAAAGAATAAGAAAAGAGAACAAAGTAAGTTTTTTCAGTCTTTTTGAAACGGATTACACAAAGACGGAACTGCTTACGATATTCCTAGCAATACTGGAAATCATAAGAAAACAAATCGCGCAAGCGACGCAAGAAAACTTCGACGACGATATTTATCTCGTTCACAACGACCAAGACGTTACCGACGAGGAAGGGGATTTACTGAAAGATGTTGACGAATATAATTGAGGCTTTGATCTTTGCCGCAGCAAGCGGAGTAACCTATAAAAATATAAAAGAAGCATTCGGAGCGGACTACACCGAAAAAGAAATAAAAACCGCTCTGAGCGAGATAAAAGAGAAGTATTCCGGTAAAAACGGTATTATCCTTATCGAATTCAACTCGACTTATCAATTCCAGACGAACCCCGAATACAGCGACCTTCTAGCCGATATTCTTCGTCCGATCAAAGAAAGACAGTTAAGCGCAACGGTACTGCAGACGCTTTCCATTATCGCTTATCGTCAACCGGTAACGAGAGGCGAAATAGAAGAAATAAGAGGCGGAATAAGCAGCGACTACGCAATCGGCGTTCTTATGAGAGCGGAACTGATCCAACCCGTAGGAAGAAAGGACACTCCCGGAAAACCCGTCCTTTACGGTACGACCGATAACTTCCTTAAACGGTTCCAACTCAAATCGCTCGACGCTTTGCCCGATTACGGAGAACTTCTTAATACGATGCAAACTTCCGATAAGTATAATCAGACGAGTTCCAACATTTACGAAATTCGTAATAAAGACTTGTATAACACCGACGACGTTGATAAATATTATGACGATATCGACGACGAAAAACCCGATTTTCTCAAAGACGAGGACATCGTAGTAGTTGACTCTGATAATTAAAAATCGGTTTTAAGAAATTTAATATAAATCCGAAATTTAAGAATACTATAGTTAGTTATGGTATTCTTTTTTATTGCATATTTAATCATAATATTTTTAATTTGCTTTCCGTTTAGGATAAAAGTTGTTGCGTTTTATGCAAGTTCGCGACAAATAAGATATTTTTGCGCGCAAATAGGATTTTTTCGGTTTTGCAGTAAAAAAAGAAAGAAAATTAAATCAAAAAAACATCGCAAATTGCGTTTGCCTGTAAAAATTCGATTAAACAAAATACGATTAAAACGTCCTATTGATTACAAAATTAAAGTATACGCCACCCGTCCCAAAGCAATTACCTCGTTCGAAAGAAAGTTGTTCGGCGCGTCATTCGTTAAAATCGGAAAGACGCTCGATTTTTTATTAAACAACGCCGACGTAATCGTCACCGACAACGAAGACGATATTTTTTTCATACAATTTGACGCTTCGATAAAGACAAATTTGTTTTTAATATTTTCGTCCGTATTGCAAACAATAAGTCTTAGGAGAAATTGAATATGGAAACGTGTGAACTCATCTGCAATATAACGAAAAACATAAAAGACTCTATATCCGCCGATACCGTAATCGGCACGCCGATAAGGGGTAACGGTTTTACCGTAATACCTATTTGCAAGTCAATAACGGGCTTTGCGTGCGGCGGCGGAGAAGCCGACGGAAAAGCGACCGTTAAAAAAACGTTTGCGCCGTTCGGAGCGGGCGGAGGCGGAGCGAGCGTTTCGCCGCTCGGTTTTCTCGTGATGGACGATTGCAACGTACGCTTTATCAAAATCGACGGAGGGGATAAATGGGAAGATTGTCTGGAAGGAATTATAGAACTTTTTTCGCACTGATTTTCGTTTTATCGATCGCAATAATCGTTATTTTTTTGTCAATAAGTACTTTTTTAAGTAAAAAATCGCCGCAAAATGCAGCCTACGCTCAATCGGGAAGCGGTTATGCCGTAATAAGACTCGACGACGGAAAATTGCTTTTGTCCGAAAACGCGGACATTCCGCTTGAAATGGCAAGTACTACTAAGATTATGACGGCGCTTATCGCCTTGGAGAACTGCCGCCCGGACGAAAAAGTCGTTGTCGACAAACGAGCGGTCGGAATAGAAGGAAGTTCTGTTTATCTTAAAGAAGGGGAAGAACTTACGATAAAAGAGTTGTTGTATTGCCTGATGCTCCGTAGCGGCAACGACGCTGCGGTTGCAATAGCGAACCACGTTGCAAAAAACGAAGACACTTTTGCGGAAATAATGAACTTACGAGCGGAAAGTATCGGACTAAATAACACGCATTTTACGAATCCGCACGGTTTACACGACGAAAAACACTATACTTCAGCGCACGATTTAGCAAAAATTACCGCAATCGCAATGAAAAATCCGATTTTTGCCGAAATCGTCGGCACTAAAAACGTAACCGTCGGCACCGGAGAAAGCCGACGTCGTTTGACTAATAAGAACAAAATCCTGTCGTTGTACGACGGGGCAAACGGAGTTAAAACGGGTTACACCAAAAAATCGGGCAGATGTCTGGTTTCGTCCGCGACGAGAAACGGCACCACGCTTATTTGCGTAGTTCTCAACGAGGGCGACACTTACGGAAAGAGTATCGCACTTTTGGATAAAGGATTTTCAATGTCGCAAAACGCTTGATATTACGTTAAAAATATAGTAAAATAGCGACGTAATCAAAACAAAAGCGAGATAAAATATGAGAATTAACAAATATATTGCGTCGTCGGGAATATGTTCTCGCCGCGCCGCGGAAGAACTCGTCACGAGCGGAAAAGTCAAAATCAACGGTAAACCTGTTACCGCACTTGCGACGGACGTCGACGAAGAAAACGATACCGTTACCGTAGACGGACAAAAAATCAGCCTCGTCACGAAACTTATTTATATAATGTTATATAAGCCGAAGGGTTGTATTTGCTCGTTAAGCGACGAAAAAGGCAGAAAAACGGTATTCGATTACCTGGAAGATTTTCAAAACAAAAGAATTTTTCCTATTGGCAGACTGGATTACGACACGGAAGGACTTTTGCTTTTAACCAACGACGGGGCGTTGAGCAACAAACTCACGCAACCCATCAACGAGATTTCCAAAACCTACGTAGCCAAAATCGAAGGAGAAATCGAAGAAAGCGATCTCGCCAGACTCAGAAACGGCGTAACCGTAGACGGAGTTAAACTCAGAAGATGTAAAATCAAAGTTCTTGACAGGAACGAAAAGTTTACTCGCCTGGAAATAACGATTTACGAAGGAAAGAACAGAGAAATACACAAAATGTTCGAAACCGTCGGCAAAACTGTTGCGTTTTTGAAAAGAATCAAAATAGGCGACCTTAAACTCGGCGGACTAAGCAGAGGCGCGTACAGATACCTTACGCCTAAGGAAGTCGCTTATCTTAACAGCCTGTAAACCGCAAAAACGATTCAAAAGATCCCTAAGTCGCGAATAATCGCGGCTTTTTTCGACAAAATAATATCTTCGGGAGCAACATACGCTAAACCGTTCCTTTTTAATTCGATTTTTAAACACAAAAAGCAATTTGAAATATTGCAAAAAAAACTTTCTCAAAGTATAATTGAAATAGCACGATCAGGAGGCGCAGAATGTATATTTTTATGTTACTCGGTTTGTCTTCTGCCGAAAAATGGTCGACCGGCGGGATTACGACGCTGATAGGTTTGGGTATGACGTTCGTTATGCTCGCTTTGCTCATCGGCGCAATACACCTGTTGCGGCTGATTCTTAATGGGCTGGACAAAGCAAATCCGATTATCAAAAGCAAATTACAAAAAGTTTTTCGTAAAAAATCCGCTCAAAGCGAAGTCGTTGATTCCGAACGGAACGTAGAGGAACCGACGGAAGAAAAAACCGTTATCGACGAAGAAACGATGTCGGTTATCGAACAGTCGGTAAAAACGTACGTTGCCGCCACCGCAACCGACGGAAAACCGCACGACAGAATTAAAATCGTATCGGTAAAGGAGAAAGCGAATGACTGAACTTTTTGCGTCGAAAATAGGCGACTGGTTTGTTAATCTTTGGAATTCGACGGGGTTCAAAACCGCCGTGCCCGATTACTACGTTATGAACGGTTATTCACTCGGTATCTGGGGACAACTGATAATGCTCGTAATTGCGGCTATATTCCTTTTCCTTGCGATAGCGAAAAAATTCGAACCGAATTTGTTGCTTGCGATAGCGTTCGGTATGTTTATCATCAACATTCCCGGCGCATATTCCGTTCTTTACGGACAAGGCGGTTACACGTTTACCGACGAAGCGGGCAGGCTTATTGCGTCGGGCACGCTCGAACAACTCTGCTCTGCGTACGGTTTATCTTATTCCGGCGCAAGCGCGGAAGCCTTACAAACTTCCTTTGACGGACTGATAAACTTTATGCAAACCAACTGGAACGGTTCGCTCGGTGCGGTAGGGGCGTTCGGCGCGGACTGCTATACGTACGGCATAATTGCGGAAAAAGGTTTGTTCTACTATCTGTACAAAGGAGTAGACTGGGTTATTTTCCCGCCGCTTATTTTCCTTGGCATCGGCGCGATGACTGATTTCGGACCGCTGATTGCAAATCCGAAAAGTCTTTTGCTTGGCGCAGCGGCGCAACTCGGCATATTTATCACGTTTATCGGAGCATTATTGCTCGGATTTAACGAAGCCGCGGCGTTCTTCGATAGCGATTATCGGCGGAGCGGACGGACCGACTGCTATATATCTCACGCAAAAAATGGGACAAAGCGACCTTTTACCGGCGATTGCCGTAGCCGCATACTCGTATATGGCTCTCGTTCCCGTAATTCAACCGCCTATAATGAAACTTCTTACGACGAAGAAAGAACGTTTAATCCGTATGGAACAACTTCGCCCCGTAAGCAAGAAAGAAAAAATAATGTTCCCGGTAATCGTTACGGGCGTTGTGGGAATTATTCTTCCGTCGGCTTTGCCTTTGCTCGGAATGCTTATGCTCGGCAACCTTATAAAAGAATCGGGCGTAGTTCCGCGTTTGAGCGCAACCGCGCAAAACGAACTTATCAATATAATAACGATTTTCCTCGGAATAACGGTCGGTACGAAAGCGTTCGCGCCCGTGTTCTTACAACTTCAAACGCTTGAAATCATCGTACTGGGCGTTATCGCGTTCAGTTTCGGAACGGCAGGCGGCGTTCTTCTCGGAAAACTGCTTTGCAAACTTTCGAAAGGCAAAATCAATCCGCTTATCGGTGCGGCAGGCGTCAGCGCCGTTCCTATGGCGGCGAGAGTCGCTCAGGACGTAGGCAGGAAAGAAGATCCCAACAATTATCTGTTAATGCACGCTATGGGACCGAACGTAGCGGGCGTAATCGGTTCTGCCGTTGCGGCAGGCGTTCTTATCGCAATGTTTGCGTAACAATCGGAGGTTAATTAAAAATGAGCGATAAAAAATTATATATAACCGAAACTATTCTGCGTGACGCACATCAATCGCAAGCGGCTACTCGTATGCGTACCGAAGATATGCTACCCGTTCTCGACAAAATCGACAAAGTAGGGTACTATTCCGTCGAATGTTGGGGCGGAGCGACGTACGACGCTTGTCTTAGATTCCTTAACGAAGACCCGTGGGACAGACTTCGCGCTTTGCGCAAAGGAATGCCGAACACCAAACTTCAAATGCTTTTAAGAGGGCAAAACCTACTCGGTTATAAACATTACGCAGACGACATCGTTGACAAATTCGTAAAAAAATCGGTTGAAAACGGTATCGACATACTTCGTATTTTCGACGCGCTTAACGACGTAAGAAATCTCGAACAGGCGATAAAATCGGCAAAAGATTGCGGCGGAACTGTCGAAGCCGCCCTTAGTTACACCACGAGCCCCGTTCATAATCTCGAATATTTCGTAGATTTATCCAAAAAACTCGTCGATATGGGCGCGGATATTATTTGCATCAAGGATATGGCGAACTTACTTCTTCCGTACGACGCTTACGCTCTTGTAAAGGCGATAAAATCCGAAATCGGCGTTCCGGTCCATCTGCACACGCACAACACTACTGGAACCGGCTCGATGACGTACCTTAAAGCCGCAGAAGCCGGCGTCGATATAGTAGACACCGCTTTATCTCCGCTTGCAAACGGCACGAGCCAACCGGCAACCGAATCGCTTGTCGCAACATTAAAAGGCACCGAACGCGATACCAGACTCGATCTTGCTTTGCTTAACGATATTTCCGCGCACTTCCGTAAAGTTGCGGACAGGCTCAAAGACGAAGGTTATCTCAATCCTAAAGTTCTTAACGTCGACGTGAAGACCTTAATATATCAGGTACCCGGTGGAATGATGAGCAATTTGCTTAACCAACTTAAAGAGCAGGGCGCAAGCGATAAATACCCGGAAGTTCTGGCGGAAGTTCCGAGAGTAAGAAAAGATATGGGGTATCCGCCGCTCGTTACACCTACGAGTCAGATCGTAGGAACGCAAGCCGTGCTTAACGTTATTTCCGGCGAACGCTATAAAATGGTTACGAAAGAAGTTAAAGGACTGTTAAAAGGCGAATACGGCAAACTTCCTGCCGAACCCGACGCCGAAGTCGTTAAAAAATGTATCGGCGACGAACCGCGCATTACTTGCCGTCCGGCAGATTTAATCGCTCCGGAATACGAAAAGTACAAGCAGGAAATGATTAAGTATTATACTAAGGAAGAAGACGTGCTGAGTTATTGTATGTTCCCGCAAGTAAGCGAAAAATTCTTCAAAAAGAGAGAAGAAGAACATAAACGCAACCTTACCGTTAAAGTTAACGGCAAAAAATACTTAGTGGAAATAGACGACTACGATTACGTTGCGCCCGAAAAACCGTCGGCAGTTCCTGCGGAAAAACAAATTACGACGCTTCCGCTTATAAACAACGAAAGACCGGTCGCAACCGACGCACCGAAAAACGGAACGCCCGTTTATTCGCCGATGCCGGGTACGGTTCTTAAAATCGTTGCGCAAAACGGCACTAAAGTTAAAAAAGGCGACCCGATAGTCGTTCTCGAAGCAATGAAAATGGAAAACGACATTGCCGCTCCTTGCGACGGAACGGTAAACGTAGCGGTATCGGTGGGCGCGACGGTGGACACGCAAGCGATTCTTGCGACGATTTCGTAATGAAAGTATACGTTATCGGCGGCGGCGCCGCAGGTTTAATGTGTGCGATTACCGCGGCGAATAACGGCGCGGACGTTACGGTTATCGAAAAAAACGAAAAAATAGGAAAAAAAATATTTATTACGGGTAAAGGGCGGTGCAATCTTACCAACGCCACGGATTTTGACGGTTTTATGCAAAACGTGGTCACGAATAAGAAGTTCCTTTACGCCGCATTAAAATCTTTCGACAGCGCAAAATGTATGGATTTTTTCGAAAATCTGGGATTACCGCTTAAAATCGAACGCGGAAACAGGGTTTTTCCTGCTTCCGACAAGTCGAGCGACGTAATAAAAGCGTTATCGGAAGGGGCTAAAAGAGCGGGCGTTAAGATAAAACTTAACGAAAAAGTTACCGCTCTTACCGTCGAAAACGGAATCGTCACCGAAATAAAAACCGACAAAGGAAGTTATTTCCCGGACAAAGCGGTAATTTGCACCGGCGGAATAAGTTATCCGCTTACGGGCAGTACGGGCGACGGATACGTTTTCGCTAAATCCGTCGGCCATTCGATAATAGAACCGGTTGCCGCTTTGTGCGGTCTGACCGTTTCGGGTGCGATAAACTCGCGCGGCGAGTGCGTTCCGCTTGAAAAACTACCTAAAATAGAAGGATTATCCCTTAAACACGTTAGCGCAAACGTAATCGACGTAAAAAACGGCGCAACCCTTTATTCCGAATTCGGAGAAATGCTTTTCACACGTCACGGAGTAAGCGGACCGATTATTCTTACGTTATCGAGCAAAATAAATCGACTTAACTTCGACGAAATACGTTTATCGATTGACTTAAAACCCGCCCTTGACGAGAAAAAACTCGACGAAAGGCTATTACGCGATTTCGAAGAATTTAAGAATAAAATGCTGAAAAACGGGTTAAGCGAACTGCTTCCAAGCAGTTTAATACCGTTCGTCATTGCCTTAAGCGGAATACCGGAAGAGAAACCGCTTAATTCGATTAACCGCGAAGAACGGAAAAAACTGTTAAAAACGCTTAAAAAACTTACGTTTTCGCTTAAAAGCACGGAAGATGTTTCTACCGCGATCGTTACGGCAGGCGGAGTAAACGTAAAAGAAATTAACCCGAAAACGCTGCGAAGCAAACTCGTAAACAATATGTTTTTTGCCGGAGAAGTTATCGACGCAGACGCGCTGACGGGCGGTTTTAACCTGCAAATCGCGTTTGCCACGGGGTATTTGGCAGGTAAAAACGTTATCGAAAAAGATTAAAAAAAGGAGCAAAGGAATGAAAATAGCAATTGACGGACCGAGCGGCAGCGGAAAAAGCACTATAGCGAAGTTTCTTGCGCAAAAACTCGGCATAGCGTATCTCGACACCGGTGCGATGTACCGCGCCATAGCGTATTACGTTCTCGAAAAAGGCGTCTTGCCGTCCGACGAAAAAAACGTAATCGAATCGCTGAAAGGTTTGGAAATGGCGGTTTGGGAAGAAAACGGAGTACAACAGGTATCGGTTAACGGCGAAAACGTAACGCCGTTCATTCGTGAAAACCGCATATCGATGGCGGCAAGCACGGTTTCGAAAATCCCCGCGGTAAGAATAAAATTAGTCGAACTGCAACGTGAAATAGCGTCGAAAACCGATTGCGTACTCGACGGAAGGGATATAGGAAGTTACGTTTTACCCGACGCGGATTTCAAATTTTACCTTACGGCAAACAGTCTTGTCCGAGCAAAACGCAGACAGGCGGAACTTGCGGCAAAGGGTGAAGAGCATAGCGTAGAAGAACTTCAAAAAGAGATGGAAGCAAGGGACGAACAGGACAAAAACAGGTCTTTTGCTCCGCTTACCATTTGCGACGACGCAATGGTTATAGACACTTCATTTATGACGATAGACGAAGTCGCGGAAACGGCAATAAAAAAAATATGCGGATAATTCTTGCAAAACACGCGGGATTTTGCGACGGCGTAAAGAATGCGGTTTCGATCGCATTGCTGACGTGCGACGAATTCGGCAGAGCATACTCGAATCATCCGCTTATACACAACAAAAAAGTCGTTGAAAATCTCGAAAAAAAAGGACTTTTCGTGCTTAAAAAAGAACCGCATACAGGCGACGTTGTGGTTATCAGCGCGCACGGAGCGAGTAAAAAAAAGGTACTCGAATACGAGAAAAACGGCGTTACCGTTATCGACGCGACCTGTCCGCTCGTAAAAAAAGTTAAATCGCGCGTAACGCAGAGCATAGAAAAAGGGGATAACGTCATAATTTTAGGCGATAAAAATCACGCCGAAATAAAAGGAATAACCGAAGATTATCCGCAATGCAAAGTCGTTACGGAGCCGTGCGAAGAAGATTTTTCGCGCGAAGGCGATTATCTCGTCGTATCTCAGACGACTTTTAGTATCGATAAACTGGAAGATATACGAAAAAAAATAAAAAAAATAGCGGTAAATTCCAAAAAAACAGTTGTGTTTTTCGATAGCATTTGTTATACTACATTATGGCGACAAAGTGAGGCAAAAAGCATTGCCGAACAAGCGGATATAATGCTTGTAGTAGGCGATAAAACAAGCGCAAACACTCAAAAACTTGCCGATATATGCCGCGCAGAATGTGCGAAAACATATCTAATCGAGAATGTAACCGACTTAAAAACGGTACAGATAGAAAATAATTACGAAGTCCTCGGAATAGTATCCGGGGCGTCAACTCCGAAAGAGTTGATAATGGAGGTTTTTTACATAATGAGCGAAATTAAAACTACAGACGAAGTCAAAGTAGAAGAAGTCACCGCTGCTGCCGAAGCGGTTTCCGAAGTGAAAGAAGAAAAGAAAGCGAATCACGAAGAAGTCCACACTATGGCAGAAGCTATGAAGAAATATAGCGGAAAAACTTACCGTGAAGGTATGCGCATTACCGCGAAAGTAGTAAGCGTTGACCCGACGGGTATCTCCGTAGCCATCGAAGGCGGCGGAAAAAACGATAGCGGTTTTATCTCTAAAGACGAAGCCGAAATCGACGGAACGTTCGACGCAAACAACTACAAAGTAGGCGACGAAATCAAATGTATCATCATTCCGAAAGAACCCGGAGTAAAGAATAATTCGATCAATCTTAGCAAAAAAGCGTACGACGCCGCGAAAATCGACGACGAACACGTACAACGCATCCTTGCCGGCGAAGAATTCACCCTTAGTTCCACGCAAGAAGTTAAAGGCGGACTTATCGGTAAAATCGGTACTTACAGCATTTTTATCCCCGCGTCGCAAATTCGTCTCGGATTCGTTAAAAATCTTGCCGACTACACCAACAAAACTCTCCGTTTGGTTGCTCTTCCCCCGAAGGAAGAACTCGACGAAGAAGGCAATCCGAAGAAACCGCGTAACAGCAAACGCATCGTAGCGAGCCAAAAAGTTATTCTCGAAAGAGAAAAAGCGGAAAAAGAAAACGAATTCTGGTCGGGAATCTACGAAGGAGCAATCGTTTCCGGTAAAGTTAAGAGATTTGCAAGTTTCGGAGCGTTCGTTAACCTTAAATATATGGACGGACTCGTACACTGCACCGATCTTTCCTGGAGCAAGAAGAGAGTTACCGATCCTTCGGAAATTCTCGAACTCAACAAGACCTATGATTTTATCGTTCTCAGCGCAGACAGAGAAACCGGAAAAATCAGTCTCGGATACAAACAACTTCAGAAGAAACCTTACGAAATTGCTCAGGAAAAATATCCTGTAGGCAGCGTCGTTACCGGTAAAGTTGCAAGAATCGTTAAATTCGGAGCGTTCGTAGAACTCGAACCCGGAATTGACGGACTCGTACACGTAAGCCAAATCAAGAACGGCTGGATCGAAAACGCCGGCGAAGTTCTCAAAGAAGGCGACGAAGTACAGGTTAAAGTTATGGCTTACGACGGAGAAAGAATTACGCTCAGCATCAAAGAACTTCTCCCCGAAGAACCTGCTGTTACTTCCGAAACCGAAGAAGAAAATGCTCCTAAGGGCAAGAAAGAAGACAGAAAGTTCAAAAAGAAAGAAAACAAAGAAGATGACGGCGAACCGCGCGAATACGTTTCCGGCAGCCACGGCGTAACTCTCGGTGACGTTTTCAAAAATCTTTCTCTTAAAAACGAAGACTAACTTTTGATTACAAAAAAGCGAAAGCCACCCCGAGAATAGGGTGGCTTTTGAATTTAACCTGGCAAAAATAACCGAAACGGAGAGAAAATGGATTACAACTTATACAACAATCCTTTAATTACGAGATATGCGTCTAAAGAAATGTCCGAGGCATTTTCCGAACAAAAAAGAATAACTTTGTTCAGAAAACTTTGGGTTGCGCTTGCCGAAAGCGAAAAAGAACTCGGCTTACCCATCACCGAAGAGCAAATAGCGGAACTGAAATCACACGTCGACGATATAAATTTCGACGTTGCCGCGGCAAGAGAAAAAGAAGTAAGACACGACGTTATGGCGCACATATACGCATACGGTGCACAATGTCCGAAAGCCGCGCCCATAATCCATCTCGGAGCGACGAGTTGTTACGTGACAGACAACGCCGATATTGCGGTTTATAGGGACGCCCTTGAAATTTTACGCAATAAACTTGTTTGCGTAATGAAAACGCTATCCGATTTTGCGTTAAAATACAGAAAAATGCCTACGCTCGGGTTTACGCATTTACAACCGGCACAACTTGTCACCGTAGGTAAAAGGGCATCGTTATGGTTGCAAGATCTATATCTCGACTTCGAGCAAATTTCTTACGTTATCGATTCTCTTAAACTTCGCGGCGTCAAAGGAACGACCGGAACGCAAGCAAGTTTTATGGAACTGTTTAACGGCGATTCTAAAAAAATTAAGGAATTAGAGAAAAAAGTCGTTAAAAAAATGGGATTTAAGGAAGCGTTCGACGTATCCGGGCAAACTTACACAAGAAAACTGGACTACAACATTCTTTCTACGCTCAGTATGCTTGCGCAAAGCGGATACAAATTCAGCAACGATATTCGTATTCTTCAGCATCTGAAAGAGATCGAAGAACCGTTCGAGAAAAAACAAATCGGTAGTTCGGCAATGGCGTACAAACGGAATCCTATGCGGAGCGAAAGATTAGGTTCTATTGCTCGTTATCTCATATCTTTGCCCATAAACACGGCGATAACGTCGTCGACGCAGTGGTTTGAACGCACTTTGGACGACTCGGCAAACAGAAGAATAGTGATGGGACAAGCGTTTTTGTCTGCCGACGCAATTCTGGAACTGTATTACAACATCGTAAACGGTCTTATCGTTTATCCCAAAGTAATAAAAAAACACGTCCTTAACGAACTTCCGTTTATGGCAACGGAAAATATACTTATGGAAGCGGTTAAATGCGGCGGAAACAGGCAAGAACTTCACGAAAGAATCCGTATTCATTCAATGGAAGCGGGAAAACGCGTCAAAATGATGGGAAAAAGCAACGATTTGATCTCGAGAATAAAATCAGACGAAGCGTTTGCCTGCGTTTTGGATAAAATAGACGAAATCACGAAACCCGACAAATTCATAGGAAGAGCGCCCGAGCAAGTAACGGACTTCGTAAAAAAACTTCGTCCCATTTTTAAGAAATACAAGAACAAAATGGAGATAGAAAACAAAATAACGGTATAAAAAAATCACCTTCCACCGTTAAAAAGAGAAAAAGGTGATTTGGCAGGGGAGACGCGATTCGAACACGCAACCAGCGGTTTTGGAGACCGCTGCTCTACCATTGAGCCACTCCCCTAAACGACAAAGACTATTATACCCTAAAAAACCGATTTAGTCAAGAAAATAAATTAAATAGGAGCAGAAAATGACATATAAACTCGGAATTATCGGTGCCGGAGTAATGGGACAAGCAATTTTAAATTGCGTCATCGATAAAAAATACCTTAACAAAGAACAAATTGCTGTTTTTGACGTTTCCGACGAAAAGAGGAACGAGATAAAAAGTAAAGGTATTACGGTATTCGGTTCGGCAAACGAACTCGCAAAAAACTGCGAATACATACTGATTGCGATAAAACCGCAACATTTTGACGGTCTTTCCAAAGATATTACGATAAGCGAAAACAACGTAATCGTCAGCATAATGGCAGGCGTTAAGATCGGCACGATACGAGAAAAACTCCGTACGGATTGCGGCATTGCTAGAGTTATGCCGAACACGCCTTGCAAAATAGGAAAAGGGGTTTGCGCCGTGGTCACCGACAAGGCAAGCGAAGAGAACAAGAGTTTCGTTTTCGGTTTGCTCGGCTGTTGCGGAGAAGTCGTACCCGTAGAAGAGAGTTTGTTCGATACGGTTACCAGCGTCAGCGGAAGCGGACCTGCTTACGTTTATATGTTTATTGACGGAATGATCAAAGGCGGAATGAACGGCGGATTAACTTACGAACAAAGCAAAAAACTAGCAATTCAGACTGTTATCGGCTCGGCGATGCTTGCCGAATCTTCCGAAGAAAAAGCAGATTCGTTAACCGAAAAAGTATGCAGCAAAGGCGGAACTACGATAGAAGCGGTTAAAATTTATCGCGAAAAAGGACTGGAAGATCTTATTCAGGAAGGAATGGAAGCGTGCAGAAAGCGTAGCGAGGAGATGAGTAAGGCCTGATGAAGCACGTAGACATATATACAGACGGAGCCTGCAGCGGAAATCCGGGTCCCGGCGGTTGGGCGGCGATTTTGATCTACAAGGGAATAGAAAAGGAGATATCCGGCGGCTATCCCGACACAACGAATAACAGAATGGAACTTTTCGCCATTATAAATGCCCTTCTTCAATTAAAAGAACCGTGCGAAGTGACCGTTTATAGCGACAGCGCCTATTCGCTCGAACCTTTCTTCAAGGGTTGGATAGATAAATGGAAGAGTTCGAACTGGAAAACGCTTTCGGGCGATCCGGTAAAGAACGTTGATTTATGGAAAGCCTTGCTTATTGAACTAAACAAACACAAAGTCGAATTCGTAAAAGTAAAAGGGCACAGCGACAACGAAAAAAACAACCGTTGCGACGAACTCGCGCGAGCGGAAATTAAAAAACTTTCGTAATTGCTTAATTATTTCAATAAAAAAACCGCTTGAAAAAGCGGTTTTTTTGTTTTATCGATCGAATTTTAGATTATTTTTGAAAGTAGTTTTCCGATTTATACAGAACCGAGAAAATGATTCCGAAGAAAACCGACGTGGACGCCACGATAACGGGCGAGTACACGGAAGGCGAGTTCAACCCTTTTCCGTTCGGAATAAGTAAGGACACGATAAGGTCTACCATAAAGAATACAGTGAAGAAACCTATACAAATTGCATTGATTACTTTCAAGTTTACGGTATCTTTGCGACGTTTTTCCGGATTTCTGAACCATATCAATGCGACGATTAATGCACACGCCAAGGCAAGACTTCCGCAAACGAGCATTGCCGTCAGCGTAAATTCAAAAGTAGAACGCAACAGGTACAAGACGAGCAGAGTAATAATCATATACAAAGCCGACAAAGCGACTACGTCGCGCATCAGTTTATTGACGTAAACGTATTTTACCGAGGAAACAACGGATTTTATGCCGCGATAGGTGTTTAACGCATAACCTTCGCTACGCAAACTGTTTCTGAATTTTTCGATATTGTTTTCTTCCACGTTAACGGCAACCGTTGCGGCAACTTCCGCATTAGAGTTTTCTTTCGTCGCTTTCTTTTCCGTCCGATTGCTTTCCGCAACGGAAGGACGAACCACCGGTTTATTTTTAGGTTTAGCGGTAGTCTTGCTTCCCGACGCCTTTTTCGGTGCGGAGTTGATCACCGGAGCGGTAAGTTTTTCGAAAATCAATTTATATTCGTTGCTTACCGGTTTCTTTTTCGGAGGAACAACGGGTTGCGGATTATTTTCGGAAGGTTTCTTATCCGATAGAGGAGCGACGGTCAGTACCGTTTCCGTCGGAATAGGCGCAACTTCCTGAACTGCAGGTGATACATCTTCGTCAGTCGGATACGACGGAACGGAATCGTCATCGATATTATCAAATCCGTTGCCGTTATCGGAAACTACGCCCGTAGCGGTACGGTTTCTTTTGGTAAACGGCTTCAAGTCTGTAGCGCGGAAAGGCGCTTCTTCGTTGTCCAAATCGAAATCTTCGTCGGTAAGAAGATTGTCGAGCAAAGTTCTCATATACTTATACTCTTGCTTATTTTCTTCGAGATAATTCCGTCCTTCGGGCGTAAGAGTATAATAAACTCTCGTTGCGCCGTTCGTTTCGCCGTCGCCTTTACCCGACACAACGTAATTTTGTTCTTCAAGTCTTTTCAGCGTATTGTAAATCGTAGAAAAAGTCTTAATTCTGTAATGGCCTTTCGTCTTATTTTGTATATAATTTATTACGTCGTAACCGTAACTTGCGCCGTCTTTATTGTCTTCGAGCGCATTCAGAACGAATAGGTCAAAACGCGAGCGGAACATTTTCTTATTCTCAGAATCGGCAAGTTTTTTCTTGTTATCGAGTTCGTCCATTCCCGTTCATCTCCAAATCAATTTCATTTTACCTAAATTATAACCGTAAATTAAATCT
>ERZ779888.2158-NODE-2158-length-17034-cov-3.429236_pt1 | contig 17034 bp, 12 predicted proteins | sample MGYA00511245_ERZ779888 | MGnify/ENA primary metagenome ERZ779888 (study PRJEB29588, sample SAMEA2155255) | human gut metagenome | biome: human gut; feature: human-associated habitat; material: faeces | place: Denmark | collected 2008/2010 ... | reverse complement strand
GTTTTAAAGGGAATTGATCTTTCCGTAGAGAAAGGAGAGTTCTGTGTGCTGCTCGGGCCCTCCGGTTCCGGAAAATCCACGCTGCTCAATATCATAGGCGGCATTGACCGGGCAGATGCAGGAAGCATCACCATAAATGGGGAAAAAACGGAGGATATGAATGAAAAACGGCTGACTGCCTACAGAAGAAAGCACCTGGGCTACATATTCCAGATGTACAATCTGATCCCCAACCTTACGGTGCAGGAAAACATTGAAGTGGGAGCATATCTGAGCGATCATCCGCTTGATGTGGAGGAACTGATCGAAACACTGGGGCTTACAAAGCATCGCAGGAAACTGCCCAATCAGCTTTCGGGAGGACAGCAGCAGCGCTGCGCCATTGGCAGGGCGATCGTTAAAAATCCGGATATTCTTTTGTGTGACGAGCCTACAGGAGCGCTGGATTATAACACATCCAAGGAGATCTTAAAGCTGATTGAAACGGTGAACCAGAAATATGGAAATACCGTTATCATGGTTACCCACAATGATGCGATTAAAAATATGGCAGACCGGGTGGTTAAGCTCAGGGACGGACAGATCCGTAAAAACTATATTAACGAAGAAAAGATAAAAGCCGGGGATCTCGACTGGTAAGGAGGAAGCTTATGAGAAATCCATTATCAAAGCGCCTGCCGCGGGAAATAAAGGGAGATCTCGGAAAATATCTGGTGATCTTTTTCCTGATGATTCTTTCGATCGGTTTTATCTCCGGTTTTCTTGTGGCAGATAACAGTATGCTGAAAGCCTATCAAGATGGATTTTCAAAATACAATATTGAAAATGGCCACTTTGTGACAGAGCATAAGATGAACCATGCGCAGAGAAAAGCCATTGAAAAAGAGGGCGTAACGCTTTACGCGCAGTTTTATACAGAGAAGGAAACCGATTTTAGCGCTACGATCAGAATTTATGCAGACCGTACACAGGTCAATACTGTCTGCCTGATGGATGGGATGCTGCCCCTTGCAGAAGATGAAATTGCGGTTGACAGAATGTTTGCTGATAACCACGAGCTGCAGGTGGGAGACCAGCTTACGGCAGGCGGTAGAAGCTACCGTATTACAGGACTTGTGGCGCTGCCGGATTATAGCTGTCTTTTTGAAAAAAATAGCGACTCCATGTTTGATGCGGTTCTGTTTGGCGTAGGGATCGTGTCGGAACAGGGACTTAAAAGCTTTGACAGCAAAGAGCTTTATCAGTGCTATGCCTGGAAATATGAAACAGAGCCTTCCTCAGAAGCAGAAGAAAAGAAGGCAGCAGAGGAACTGATGAAAGCGATCAACAAGGAAGTAGCCCTGAAGGACTTTGTTCCCAGGTATGAAAATCAGGCGATCTGCTTTACCGGGGAGGATATGGGCAGTGACAGGGCAATGGTCGCAATCCTTCTTTATATGGTGATCGCAATTCTGGCCTTTGTTTTTGCGATTACCACAGCCAATACCATAGAAAAGGAAGCCAATGTGATCGGAACTCTCCGGGCCAGTGGCTATACCAGGGGAGAACTGGTGCGGCATTATATGGCAATGCCCTGTATCATTACGGTGATCAGTGCGCTGATCGGCAATGTGCTTGGATATACGGTTATGAAAAAGATCTGTGCAGCTATGTATTATCACAGCTATAGCCTGCCTACCTACGAAACGGTATGGAATGCAGATGCTTTCCTTTCCACCACAGTGGTTCCGGTTATCCTGATGCTTCTGATCAATTTCCTTATTTTGCACAGACAGATGAAGCTGAGTCCTCTTCAGTTTTTGAGAAGGGACCTGAGCAGAAAGAAAAATAAAAGGGCAATTTACCTGAGTCCTTTGATAAAATTCTTTTCCCGTTTCCGGATCAGGGTCATTTTTCAGAATATGGCAAACTATGTGATGATGCTGATCGGGATCCAGTTCGCTTATGTGCTTCTTCTGTTTGGACTGGTCATGCAGCCTATCATGGAGCATTACCAGGAGCAGATCACAGACAGCATGCTGGCAAAATATCAGTACCTGCTGAATATGCCTTTGTCTGAGATGGACGAGGATCATAAGCTGCGGAGCATGCTGGCCATGCTGCAATTTGAGCAGAAGGTAGAAACCAAGAACAAGGATGCGGAAAAGTTCAGCGCCTATACTCTTCGGACAACAGATGAAGCCTATATGCTGGAGGATATCCTGTTTTACGGGATTGAACACCGCAGTAGCTATCTTCCCCTGGAGCTTTCAGAGGAGGATGTGTATGTATCTTCTGCTTATGCAGATAAATACGGGCTGAAGGCCGGAGATCAGATTACCTTAAAGGAAAAATATGAGGATAAAAGCTATACCTTTACGGTGACGGGGATTTACCCCTATGATGCGGGGCTGAATGTTTTTATGACGAGAGCACCTCAATGAGGTGTTTGATCTGGGAGAGGGAATGTTCGGAGGATATTTCTGCAACAGCGAGATCACAGATATAGAGGAGGAATATATCAGCACGGTAATCGATCTGGATGCGCTGACAAAGGTCAGCAGACAGCTAGAGCTTTCCATGGGACAGATGATGTGGCTGGTGTGTGCCTTTGCAGTGATCATCTTTCTGATCCTGGTGTATCTGCTCAGCAAGATCATTATTGAGAAAAATGCCCAGTCCATTTCCATGACCAAGATCCTGGGGTATTCCAGGGGAGAAATTGCAAGGCTGTATATCCTGCCTACCTCCGCTGTGGTGATCCTCTGCATGCTCATTTGTATTCCCATAACCAACTGGGAGATCGGGATCATCTGGAGGATTATGATACAGACGATGATGACAGGCTGGCTGCCTTATTGGACGCCTGATGGAGTTTATGCCCAGATGTTTTTGACAGGATTTTTCTGTTATCTGATCGTGGCAGTGTTAGAGCTTCGCAGGATCAAAAAGGTGCCCATGGATATGGCATTAAAGAACGTAGAGTAAGGAGGCAGAAGGATGATCGCAAGGAAATTAAAATATAAAATAGTGAATCTGGCCGTTATTGCAGTGTTTATCAGCGTTGTGGCTGTTACCGGCTGCCAGAATACACAAAAGGGAAATGAGCAGGAGAACGGGAAGGTAAAGGAAACAGAACAGAGGGATCAGGAGATTACCGACGTTACCACGCTGACGCAGCTTACCAATAAAGAGGGAGATGAAGAGGTGACAAGCCTTGGAAGCAACCGATATGAATGGGAAAACCACGGTGAGGATATTCATTATGAAGGAACGGCAGATCCGGGAACTCTTCTTCCGGTAAGCGTAAAGCTGACCTATTATCTGGACGGACAGGAGGTCTCGGCAGATCAGCTTGCCGGTGCAACCGGGCGGATCAGGATCCGGATGGAGTATGAAAACCATACCGGCGAAGGGGAAAATTTCACTCCCTTTGTGGTGGTAAGCGGAATGATGCTTTCGGGAGAATGCGCAAAGCATGTTACCGTGGAAAACGGAGAAGCAAAATATATGGATGGGGATTATCTTGTCTACGGATTTTTCCTTCCGGGAGTAAAGGAAGCCCTTGATCTTGATCATATGAGCCTGTTTGACGAAGAGGACATGGAACTGGATTCTTATATGGAGGTATCCTTTGATGCCACAGATTTTGAACTGGATTTTACGGCAACGCTGTATTCCAATGGGATGACAGAGAAGGATCAGTTTGAGGACATCACGGACCGGCTGGAGGAAATGGCAGATCAATATGGAGATGCGTCAGAACAGACAACGGATTTAAAGGAAAAGATCGGAAAGCTTCGCGACGGTGGAAAAAGCCTCAGAGAGGGGGCCGATACTTTAAGCCAGGGACTGGAAACTCTTGATACCACGCTCTCGCAGCTTGCGGCTGCAGATCCCAGGCTTGCGGAGGTGGCGCAGGCTGTTTCACAGCTTTCGGAAGGAAGCAAAAGCCTGACGCAGGGCGTAAACGCCTATACCAAGGGAGTGGAAAAAGCCTGTGACAGTTTGGACGGAACAGAGGAAGATACTGACAAGGAAGACGACAGCTACGAGACAAAGGAGAACGAACTGAGAAAGCTTTCAGAGCGTCTGAAAGCAATGCAGAGCGCGGATGAGCTTTATACCAGCTTTGGAGGTCTGGAAGAAGGAAAAACGGGAAGCGTATCCTTCATCCTGGAGACTGAGGAGATCAGGTAGGCATAAAAAGCATCTTTCCTAAATGGCAAACAGATGGTATAATAATACAATTAAAAGGAAAGGCGTGAGAGCGAATATGAGCGGAGTAATAAAAGTGCTGACCGGAATATTAGGGGTCCTTGCAGTGATAGCCTGTCTGGCTACAGTAGGGATCATTGGCTATTCACTTACAGGCGCAGGAAATAAAGAAACGACCAAAAACACAGATAACCAGACCACAGAGCAGCAGGTAACGGCAGTTCCCACCACTGCTCCCACGACTGATCCGGGTCAGAATACGGAGCCGACCATAGCGCCTACAAGCATACCGGCTGCCGCAGACGGACATGTCCATGACTATAAGCAAACGGTGGAAAAGAAAGCAACCTGCTACAGCGCAGGAAAGATCAAATATGTCTGCGAGTGCGGGGACGAATATTATGTAGATATTATGTCAACCGGACATGTGGCGGATGATTGGGAAGTGGTAACCAAACCTACGGCAGATAAGGACGGTCTTCGGGTTAAAAAATGTATCTACTGCGATGAGATCGTAGCGCAGGAGGTAATCCCCTATGGGACAAGCTCTTCCACTGACGGTTCTTCGGATAGCACAGGGGATACCACAAATCAGAAGCATGTGCATCAGTATACAGCAGAAACGGTAAGAGAGCCCTCCTGTATTTTGGCAGGACTGAGAAAATATACCTGCAGCTGCGGCAGCTTTTATACAGAAAAGATCCCGGCGCCCGGACATGTGGCAACGGACTGGACGGTAGCGGAGGAGCCTACAAGCACCCAGATGGGGACGGAACAGAGAACCTGTAAGGTATGCGGCGTGGTACTGGATTCAAGACCTCTGAACAAGGTGTCGGCAAGTCCGGCAGCATCTGCGCAGGCCAGCGCATCGGCCCAGCCTTCGGCTACTGCACAGGCAAGCGCCCAGCCTTCTGCCAGCGCATCGGCTCAGCCCACGGCATCTGCGTCTTCCTCGGCTTCGGCAGCGCCCTCAGCCTCAGCACATGTACATCAATATACTTCCTATGTGCTTAAGGAAGCAAACTGCACAGAAAAGGGCATTATTTCTTATGTCTGTGCCTGCGGCAGCAGCTATGCGGATAATCTGGAGCTTGATCCGAACAGACACAGCTACCGTTCTGTGGTGATACCGGCTACACAGACTACGCAGGGCTACACCATATATACCTGTATCAGATGTAATTACAGCTATTTTGATAATTTTACTCCTGCACTGGGAGTGGGAAACTAGAATAATCTGCGTCCCTCCTGCATATAAAATCTTAGAAGCAGGAGGGACGAGTATGTATACAAGGCAAAGCGGTGCGGAAGTGATCAAGGCACTGGAAGGAAATCAGGAAAACGGACTTTCTTCCATCCAGGTGGAAGTACGAAGAGAAAAATATGGCTCTAACAGGCTGAAAGAACGAAAGGAAAAGGGACCCCTGCCGGAACATGGAGAGCAGCTGCAGGACCCCCTTATTTATATTCTTATGGCGGCGATCGCCATTTCTCTGTTCCTGGGGGAAGTAGGGGACGCCGGAATCATTGCGGCAGTGATCCTGCTAAATGGGATTGTAGGCGTGATACAGGAGGATAAGGCCAGAAAGGCCATTGAAGCCCTGACCCGGCTTTCCAGTCCCAGGGCTCTTGTGCTGCGGGGAGGGAAAGAGCAGGAGATCCCAAGCGACCAGCTTGTTCCAGGAGATCTGGTGTTTCTGGAAGCAGGAAGGCAGGTGCCGGCAGATCTGCGGCTTTTAAATGCCGTGAATTTAAAGATAGAAGAGTCGGCTCTGACCGGAGAGTCTGTTCCGGTGGAAAAGCAGACGCTTCCCCTCATGGAGGATGGGAGCATTGGAGACCGGACCAACATGGCCTTTATGTCCACCATGGTTACCAGCGGACGGGGAGAAGGTATTGTAACTGCAACCGGAATGGAAACGGAGATCGGCAGGATTGCAGGGATGATCGGAAGAGAAAAGGGAGAATTGACCCCGCTTCAGAAGAGACTGGCAGAGCTTGGAAAGCTGCTCAGCATTCTTTCCGTGGGCATCTGCGTTTTTTTGTTTCTGGTGGCAGTCCTTCAGAAAAGAGATGTAGGGGACATGCTCCTTACGGCAATTTCCCTTGCGGTAGCAGCTGTGCCGGAAGGGCTTGCGGCAATCGTAACGATCGTTTTGGCGCTGAGCGTGTCCCGGATGGTAAAGGTGGGAACCATCGTAAGAAGATTGCCCTCGGTGGAGACCCTGGGCGCAGTCGATGTGGTCTGTTCGGACAAGACCGGCACACTGACCAGAAATCAAATGACCGTAAAGGAGTGTTATGTAAACGGGACGACGGTTCCGGCAGAAAACCTTCTCTCTGCAGATCCGGATCTGTTTTTGAAAGGCTGTGTGCTCTGCAATGATGCCCAGATCGGTGAAAGCAGGCTGGGAGATCCTACAGAGCTTGCACTTCTGGATCTGGCAGCGGAGCTTGGATATGACAAGCAGACCCTGAACAGGGAATATAAAAGGATCGGGGAGCTGCCCTTTGACTCTGAGAGGAAGAGAATGACCACCATCCATGCAAGGGAGGGGGAACAGCTCGCCTTTGTGAAGGGAGCGGCAGATGAGATCATAGAGCTGTGCCGTGAAGAAAGGATCAGGGGCAAAGAAATTTCCTTTTCCCAGGGAGCTAAAAAGAAGGCCAGACAGATGGCAGAGAAAATGGCGGGAAAAGCCTTTCGGGTGCTGGCCGTTGCCATGAAGAAAAAAGGAAACCTTAAGGAAGAAAAGGAACTGATCTTTCTGGGACTTGTGGGTATGATTGATCCCCCGAGAAAAGAAGCGGCAGCAGCGGTAGAAAGCTTTAAAAGGGCAGGCGTGGATACGGTAATGATCACGGGAGATCATGTGGATACGGCCTTTTCCATTGCAAAGGAGCTGGGGATCACAGAGGATAAAAATGCCTGCATGACAGGACAGGAGCTTGAAAAAATGCCAAGGGAGGAACTGGCGCAAAGAGCAGCAGGGATCCGGGTCTTTGCAAGAGTGTCGCCGGAGCATAAGGTCAGGATCGTGGAAGCCTTGCAAAGCAGTGGCAGAACCGTGGCCATGACGGGAGATGGGATTAATGACGCCCCTTCCCTGAAGGCGGCGGATGTGGGGATCGCCATGGGAAAGGGGGGGACGGATGTTGCCAGAAATGCGGCGGATCTGGTGCTTACAGACGACAATTTTGCAACCATTGAAAAGGCTATGCGTGAGGGCAGGGGGATCTACGAAAATATCCGCAAGACCATTCTGTTTCTGCTTTCTTCCAATTTTGGAGAGATCATTACCATGCTGGCGGCGATTCTGGCAGGGGTTCCTACTCCGTTAAAGGCCAGCCATATTCTGTGGATCAACCTGATCACAGATTCCCTTCCGGCGCTTGCCCTTGGAGTAGACAAAAATAATGGGGAGGAACTGATGAAGGAGCCTCCCAGAAAAAGCACGGACAGTCTGTTTTCTCATGGAGGACTTTCCTGTATGCTGTGCTTTGGGGTGGTGATCGGAGCTATCAGCCTGTTGGCCTTTCTGGCAGTGCCTTACCAGGTCTTGTGCCAGGAGGGGCTGCCGGTCACTATTGCCAATCTGGAAAAGATCTTACAGCTGGAGGGCGTTTTAAGCCGGGCACAGACCCATGCCTTTACCGTGCTTGGCATGAGCCAGCTTGTGCATGCGGTAGGAATGAGAGATGTGAACTGTTCTGTTTTCCGGATGAAGCATTTAGATAATCCTTATATGCTTCTTGCTCTTTCTCTGGGGATGGCCCTTCAGCTTCTGGTAACAGAGATCCCTTATTTTGTGGAGCTGTTTGGCACCAGAAGACTGTCCCTTGCGGAATGGGGAAGGCTGGGGCTTTTGTGTCTGATGCCGCTTGCGCTTCATGAGCTTTTGGTGCTGTCCAGATTTCTTGGGGAAAGGCAGGAAGCGCAGGGAGAGGCGCTAAAACAGGCGGAGAAAGGCCAGGATAAGGAGAATGAGGCCGCCCAGAAAAGAGAAGCGGCGGGGGAGCCTTGAAGCCAGAAGCCGCCCAAGGGAAAGACCCGCCAAAATAGCGGCAAGGTGGATCAGGCCGGTCAAGACAAAAAGGAGAAGAGGAGAAAAGCCATTTGCTCCCGTACAGATTCCGGCTGAAATGTTGTCAATGGAAAGAGCAAGCCCTAAAAGAAGGGCTTCTCTGGCAGAGAGAACCTCCCGCCTGGTCTGATTGACCCTGTGGGCAATGCTGCTTGGAGCGCAGACGGCTTTTCCGGCATCATAAAATTTGTAAAGGGCAAGAAGGAGCAGCACTGCAAAAGAGATGAGCTTTGTTCCGGCAGGGGGGAAGAGACCAAGGAAACGATCTCCGGCAGCAAGGGAAAGGGTCAGAACGCCGGCAGAGACCAGGGCAAGGAGAAGAAGGGAAAAAGGGGAGACCCTGACCTTTTCTGTTCCATAGGAAAGTCCCGCCGCAAAGGCATCTAAGGACAGGATCGTAAGCAGCAGGAGAAAAAGAGGAAGGGACATGACAGCAATTACCTATCTTATCATTTGCTATATCCTATTCAATTATGGTATAATTTGACTGCAATCTTTTTATTTTTTTGTCATTTTTTGTAGAAAAGAACAGGGGGGGACTACATGAAGCTGATCTTTGTGGGAGCGGATCATGAGGTGACAGGAAGTTGTCACTATTTAAGTGCCTGCGGGAAAAACATTCTGGTGGATTACGGAATGGAGCAGGGAGCGAATGTGTATGAAAATATTGAATTACCGGTACAGGAATCCTGTATTGATTATGTGCTTTTGACCCATGCTCATGTGGATCATTCAGGTATGATCCCAAGGCTGATGGCAAGAGGCTTTCATGGGCAGATCCTGAACACGGAGGCTACTGCTGATCTGTGCAGCATTATGCTCAGAGACTGTGCCCACATCCAGATGCAGGAGGCGGAGTGGAAGAGCCGGAAGGCCAAGAGAAGCAAAAACGTGGAACTTCATGAGCCTGTATATACCATGGAGGATGCAGATGCCGCCATTAAACGGCTGGTTCCCTGCAGCTACGGGAAAGAAATAGAACTGTGTGAGGGGTTAAAGATCCGGTTTACGGATGTGGGACATCTTCTGGGATCTGCCAGCATTGAAGTCTGGGCAACGGAAGAAGGAACCACCCGGAAGATCGTTTTTTCAGGGGACATCGGAAACAAAAACCAGCCCCTGATCAAGGATCCCCAAAAGACGGCATCCGCAGACTATGTAGTCATGGAATCTACCTATGGAGACAGACTTCATGGGGAGAAAAGGCCGGATTATATCGGAGAGCTTACCAGGATCCTGCAGGAGACCTTTGACCGCGGCGGGAATGTGGTCATCCCCTCCTTTGCAGTGGGAAGAACCCAGGAGATCCTTTATTTCCTTCGGACGATTAAGGAGAAGCAGCTTGTAAAGAGACATGAGGATTTCCCGGTATATGTGGACAGTCCCATGGCTGTGGAGGCCACAGGGGTTTTCCACAAGAACGAAAGCAGCTGCTTTGACGAAGAGGCGCTGAACCTGGTCAATCAGGGGATCAATCCCATTTCCTTCAGGGGACTGCGACTTTCCATCACCAGCGATGAATCCAAGGCGATCAACTTTGAAAATACACCCAAGGTGATCATTTCCGCCTCAGGCATGTGCGAGGCAGGAAGGATCCGCCATCATTTAAAGCATAATCTGTGGAGGCCGGAGTGTACCATTTTGTTTGTGGGCTACCAGGCAGTAGGAACCCTGGGGCGTTACCTGGTGGAGGGAGCAAAGGAAGTAAAGCTCTTTGGAGAGAGCATTGATGTACGGGCAAGTATTATGACCCTGGAAGGGCTCTCCGGGCATGCAGATAAAAACGGACTTATTGAGTGGATCGAAGGATTTGAACAAAAGCCCAGAAAGGTCTTTGTGGTTCATGGAGAGGATCAGGTCTGTACTTCTTTTGCAGAGTGTCTGCAGGTAGAACATGGGATCAAGGCTTATGCTCCTTACAGCGGCACAGTCTTTAATCTTCTTTCCGGAAAACTGGAATATGAAGCGCTGCCTATCCCTGTAAAGAAAAAGACCAAGGCAGCCTCCGATGTATTTGGCAGACTGGTGGCAGCGGGACAGAGGCTTGTTGCGCTGATCCAGAAGAAAGAAGGCGAGGCAAATAAGGATCTGGCAAAATTTGCAGATCAGATCAATTCCCTGTGTGATAAATGGCAGTAAACCTAGAATAATTTACAAAAAGCGCCGCAGAGCATAGCAGGGAGAAAGGACGCAGGCGCGGCCTTGCGGGCTGTTATGGGCGCTTTGGAATGGAGAGAAAATGAGCCTGGCAGATGAGATCTTTATCAAAATGTGCAGGGATATTTTGGAGAATGGAACCAGTACAGAGGGAGAAAAGGTCCGTCCCCACTGGGAGGATGGAACTCCTGCTTATACCATTAAGAAATTCGGAGTGGTCAACCGGTATGACCTTTCAAAGGAATTTCCCATTATGACCCTGCGAAGGACGGCGCTTAAAAGCGCCACAGACGAAATGCTGTGGATCTGGCAGCAGAAGTCCAATAATATCCATGATCTTCACAGTCATATCTGGGATGAATGGGCAGATGAGGACGGTTCCATAGGAAAGGCATATGGTTATCAGCTTGGAGTGAAGCATCAGTATAAGGAAGGGATGATGGATCAGGTAGACAGAGTGATCTATGACCTGAAAAACAATCCTTTCAGCAGACGGATCATGACCAATATTTATGTGCATCAGGATCTTCATGAAATGAATTTATACCCCTGCGCTTACAGCATGACCTTTAATGTGACACAGAAGAAGGGGGAGGAAAAGCTGACCTTAAATGCGATTTTAAATCAGCGCTCCCAGGATGTGCTGGCGGCAAATAACTGGAATGTGGTACAATATGCTGTGCTGGTGCATATGCTGGCGCAGGTCTGCGGCATGCAGGCAGGGGAGCTTGTGCATGTGATCGCAGACGCCCATATTTATGACAGGCATATTCCGATCATCATGGAACTGATCGAAAGAACACCCTATCTGGCGCCTGAGTTTACCTTAAATCCGGAGGTGAAGGACTTCTATCAGTTTACAAGGAATGACGTCAGTCTGGAACATTATAAAACAGGGGAGCAGATTCAGAATATTCCCATTGCGATCTGAAAATGCTTCCGGCGGAGGAAACCATGAATTTAATTGTTGCAGTAGATGAAAACTGGGCCATCGGCTATCAAAATGAGCTTTTGGTCAGCATTCCGGCGGATCATAAATTTTTCCGTCAGGAAACAACCGGAAAGGTAGTGGTGCTTGGAAGAAAAACATTAGAGACCTTTCCCCAGGGGCTGCCCTTAAAAAACAGAACAAACATTATTATGTCAACCAATCCCGGGTATCGGGTGAAGGATGCCACTGTAGTGCACAGCACGCAGGAGCTGCTTACAGAGCTGAAAAAATATAAGGATGACGAGATTTATGTGGTAGGAGGCGCCAGCGTTTATCGGGAGCTTCTGCCATATTGTAATGTGGCGCATGTGACCAAAATAGATCATGCTTATCATGCAGACGCTTATTTCCCGGATCTGGACAAGCTGCCGGAATGGAGAGTAACAGCGGAAAGCGAAGAACAGACCTATTTTGACATAACCTATCATTTTCTAAAGTACGAAAGGGCGGATCAGACATGATGAAAAAGCAGATCGGAATTTTTCTCCTGACAGCAGGAATGCTTGCAGGACTTGTGGGCTGTGGGGGGAATGCCACAGACGCGCAGGAGGTATCACAGGAGGAAACAGAACAGGCAGAAAACGTCTCCAAACAGGAGGAAGCAGAAGAAACTGAGCAGGCAGCCGAAACAGAGGAAACGGCAGAGGAAGAAAAGACAGAGGACGGTAAGATGGCAACCGGTGCAGATGTGATCATTCCGGAGCTTTCACCGGAAGCAAAGGAAATACCGGATAATGAAGCCCTTGCCTTTATAAAGGATATGAAGGTGGGATGGAACCTTGGCAACACGCTGGATGCTTACAGCGATGGCGCAAACTTTAAGGATGAATTAAAGACGGAGGAATGCTGGGGCAATCCGGTGACCACCAAGGATATGATTGATTCTGTGAAGGAAGCCGGTTTTGATACCATCAGGATCCCGGTGACCTGGCATGGACATGTATCCCGGGAAGGGGATCAGATCGTGGTAAGCCAGGTCTGGCTCGACCGTGTAAAGGAAGTAGTGGATTATGCCTATGACAACGGAATGTATGTGATCGTCAATACCCACCATGATCTGGGAGCGGAAGGCTACTATCCGGACAGTGATCATTATGATCAGTCCGAAGCTTTTTTGAAAGCAGTATGGACCCGCATGGCAGAGACCTTCCGGGATTATGATGAACATCTGATCCTGGAGTCCTTAAATGAGCCCAGGCTTTCTGCAAATCCTACCTATGAATGGAATTTCCAGGCAGGCGTTAAGGAGTGTCAGGATGCAGCAGACTGCATCAACAGGCTGAACCAGGCGTTTGTGGACACGGTAAGGGCTACAGGCGGAAACAATGCAGACAGATATTTACTGCTGCCCGGCTATGATGCAGCCCTTGCAGGGGTGGCAACGGATCTTTACAAGCTGCCACAGGACAGTGCGGACAATAAGCTGATCGTTTCCGTACATGCCTACACCCCTTACAATTTTGCGCTGCAGGCAATGGGGGAGAGCGGAGCTGTGGACAGCTTTGACATTGGAAGCACATCCAGCACAAAGGATATTGACGATTTGATGGACACCCTTTATACCAAGTATGTTTCTCAGGGGATACCGGTTCTCATCGGGGAATTTGGCGCAAGAAATAAGGATAATAATATTCAGGACCGTGTAAATTACTATGCATATTATGTGTCGGAGGCAAGAGCCCACGGGATCAGCTGCTGTATCTGGGATAACGGTTCCTTCAGCGGAAACGGGGAGCAGTTTGGAATGCTGCGCAGATATGTAGGAAAATGGTTCTATTCTGAAATCCTGGATACCGTTATGAAATACGCTTAAGCGGACAGCGCATATTGACTTTTGCGTCAAATAGGATAATAATAAAAAGGATTTCTGGTAAAATAATTCACATAAGAGGGAGTGCGATCTATGGAAAAGAAAAATATTGACTGGAAAAATCTTGGATTTGGCTATATTCAGACAGATTACAGATTTGTTGCCAACTACAAGAACGGCGCATGGGATGAAGGAACACTGACAGAGGATCCCAATGTTGTGATCAACGAGTGTGCGGGCGTATTACAGTATGCACAGACTGTATTTGAGGGAATGAAGGCTTATACAACAAAGGACGGCCGTATCGTAACTTTCCGCCCTGACTTAAACGGCGAGAGAATGGAGCAGAGTGCAGCTCGTCTGGAAATGCCCATTTATCCCAAGGATAAATTTGTGGAAGCCATCATAAAGACTATTAAGGCAAATGAAGCTTATGTGCCTCCTTATGGAAGCGGAGCAACGCTTTATGTGCGTCCTTATATGTTTGGCAGCAACCCTGTGATCGGAGTAAAGCCGGCAGATGAATATCAGTTCCGTGTTCTGACCACACCGGTTGGCCCTTACTTTAAGGGCGGCGCAAAGCCCATTACCATCCGTGTCTGTGATTTTGACCGTGCAGCGCCAAGAGGAACCGGACACATTAAGGCAGGACTTAACTATGCCATGAGTCTGCATGCGATCGTAGATGCGCATAAGCAGGGCTATGATGAGAATATGTATCTGGATGCAGCTACCAGAACAAAGGTAGAAGAGACCGGCGGTGCAAACTTCCTGTTTGTCACAAAGGACGGCAAGGTAGTAACCCCTAAGTCAAACAGTATCCTTCCTTCCATTACCAGACGTTCCCTGATCCAGGTAGCAAGGGAATATCTGGGATTTGAAGCAGAGGAGAGAGAAATCTATCTGGATGAGCTGAAGGATTTTGCAGAGTGCGGACTTTGCGGAACAGCAGCAGTGATTTCCCCTGTAGGCAAGATCGTAGATCACGGCAAGGAGATCTGTTTCCCCAGCGGCATGGAGGAAATGGGCCCTGTTACAAAGAAGCTTTACGAGACCTTGACCGGAATTCAGATGGGAACCATTAAAGCGCCTGAAGGCTGGGTAGTAGAGATCCAGTAAAGAGTCTGAAAAGATAACTCTGACTTATATCACTTATAATAAATATTGATTTTACTTATGATACGGATTTGTGTATAATCATAAAGTAAGAACTGAGAGAAAGCAGGTTTTTACACCTGCTTTTTTTCATTGGCATCTAGGTCTGCGTCAGCACTGCATCCGCAGACCGGTGGGAGAGAGAAAGCAGTGCAGAAATGAGGAAGAAAATGGTTAAAGCAGTGGTAGGAGCCAACTGGGGCGACGAAGGAAAAGGGAAGATTACGGACATGATGGCACAGGAAGCCGATATCATCGTCCGGTTTCAGGGTGGTGCAAATGCAGGGCATACCATCGTAAATAATTACGGAAAATTTGCCCTTCATACATTGCCGTCAGGCGTGTTTTACGGACATACCACCAGCATTATCGGAAATGGCGTTGCGCTGAACATTCCGGTTTTGATGAAGGAGATCAAATCCATTACGGACAGAGACGTACCCATGCCGAAGATCCTGGTATCTGACAGGGCGCAGATGGTAATGCCCTACCACATTCTTTTTGATCAATATGAGGAAGAAAGGCTGGGCAAGAAATCCTTTGGTTCCACCAAGTCCGGAATTGCTCCCTTTTATTCTGATAAATATGCGAAGATCGGCTTCCAGGTAAGCGAGCTTTTTGATGAGGAGACCTTAAAGGAAAAGGTGGGCAGAGTCTGTGAACAGAAGAACATCCTTCTGGAGCATATGTACCATAAGCCTCTGATCGATCCCGCAGAGCTTTTAAAGACACTTCATGAATATAAGGAAATGATCGCACCCTTTGTCTGCGATGTATCTTCCTTCCTTGATAAGGCGCTTAAGGAGGGAAAGACCATTCTCTTAGAGGGACAGCTTGGAACCCTGAAGGATCCCGATCATGGAATTTATCCTATGGTGACCTCTTCCTCCACGCTGGCAGCATACGGTGCCATCGGTGCTGGAATTCCCCCTTATGAGATCAAGCAGATCGTTACAGTCTGCAAGGCATATTCTTCTGCTGTAGGAGCAGGTGCTTTTGTTTCGGAAATCTTTGGAGATGAGGCAGATGAGCTTCGCCGCAGAGGAGGAGACGGAGGAGAGTTTGGCGCTACCACAGGACGTCCCAGACGTATGGGATGGTTTGACTGCGTAGCATCCAAGTATGGATGCCGTCTGCAGGGAGCAACAGATGTTGCCTTTACGGTTCTGGATGTACTTGGCTATCTGGATGAGATCCCGGTATGCGTAGGGTATGACATTGACGGCGAGGTGACCACAGACTTCCCAGTCACCTGGAAGTTAGAGAAGGCAAAGCCGGTACTGAAAACGCTTCCCGGCTGGAAATGTGACATCAGAGGCATTAAGAGCTTTGAAGAGCTTCCGGAAAACTGCCGCAAGTATGTAGAATTTATTGAACAGCAGATCGGATACCCGATCACCATGGTTTCAAACGGCCCCGGAAGAGAGGACATTATCTACAGAAAAAGTCCTTTGAAGTAATCGGGTAAGAGGCTGGCAGGAGCCGCAAGATAATAGAGCAGTAGGATCAGGGGGCATACATGGATTTAAATTCCGTTGGTGTGACCCCTTTTATTATTTTAAACATGCGGATAAAAGAGGAAAGGCTGTCAAAGCCGGATCTGAGAGAAACCTCGGTTACCGTCAGGGAGGGATCGATCAGAAGGCTTTCGGCATAAGCAATCCGCTTCTGGTTTACATATTTATAATAGGAAACATTGGTAAAGCACTTGAACAGACGGCTGAAATGGTACTTGCTGAAGCCTGCGATCTGGGCGGCCTCGTCAAGGGAAATGTTTTCCGTACAGTGTTCATTGATATATTCACAGATGGATACAAATTTTTCTGTATATTCTTTTTTCTTGGAGCTTCCACCCGGGAAGTTTCGTCTGGTGGGGGAATATTCCCTGCCGATCCACACAAAAATTTCAATCAGCTTGGCGTAAACGGAGGCCTCAGACATGGGAGCATCCGAATAATACTCATCCTTAATGCTTAGCATGAGGTTCTGGATATGCTCATGGGCAGGGCGGGATTCCTCAGGCGTGATCAAAAGCGCCGGAGCAATGGTGGACAGAGTGGTTTCCAATTCCTTGATGCGGCGCAGGATCGAATAGTCCGCCTGAAAGATCAGACGCTCGCCGTAGGGAGGGGCCTCCAGAGAGTGGACCACCCCCGGATTGATTACAAGGATGTCCCCTTCCCGCAAATGGTAGGGCATGTCGCTGCAGACGGCATGATAGGAATTTACGGTGGGCATGATGATCTCTAAGGGAGAGTGCCAGTGCTTGGGATAGTTTTCCGCTTCGTCATTGTTGTAAAGCCGAAGGTTCGTATCTTCTTTAAATTGAACCGTTTCCTGGATACCATTTAAAATCTCGATCATGTACGTTCATTTCCCCTCATAAGTTGTGCGTAAAAAATGCTATTTTAAATAAAAATAAAATACTTCCTAATGTAACTATATTAGCACTGAAATATCAAAATGTACATAAGAAAACGCTGATATTACATTTTTGTATACAAATTTGCTATTACTAATTAAACGAAAAAGAAAAAACTGAGAAAAATTGACACAAAAAAAGAAAACATGATAGCAAGAATTAATAATCAATGAGCAACTTTTATAAAGAAAGAAAAAAGACACCTTGGTATAGTAGA
>ERZ779888.2153-NODE-2153-length-17099-cov-4.636353_pt1 | contig 17099 bp, 14 predicted proteins | sample MGYA00511245_ERZ779888 | MGnify/ENA primary metagenome ERZ779888 (study PRJEB29588, sample SAMEA2155255) | human gut metagenome | biome: human gut; feature: human-associated habitat; material: faeces | place: Denmark | collected 2008/2010 ... | reverse complement strand
GGCTCGGAATGACAGGGCAAGGATAAGGCGCAGGTACGGTAGACGGTTGTAGGGGAGGGCGATGCTGTCCGTCCTGCTGCCCTTATCGGGTCAGCTTGAAATAATCGGCGGAGGCGGCGAAGTTGGTCATCTCCGTCAGCACCAGGATGTCCGTGGCCTCGTCCGCCAGGTCGCGCATGCTGTCGCGGCAGTAGCGCAGGTCGATCATGGTGATGGTCTCGTAGTCCTCCGTGAGGAACGGCACAAAGGCGTTGGCGAAGGAGTCCTTCACCAGCAGCAGGTGTCTGCTGTTCTCCACGCCGGTGGTGATGACGGCCTTGCCGTAGTTGCCGCCCAGGAACAGCTCGTACTTATCCTTCTGCTCCAGGGCGGACAGGTCGTACAGCGTGCCGTCCTCGCCGTCGCACACCACGCTTTCCGCCGTGATCTCCGGGGCGTAGTACACGCTGTCGTACACGCTGTCCGGCAGCAGCACCTTGGAATACAGCGTGCCGCGGAAGTGGTCGCTGGCCAGCGTCAGGTCATAGCTCCGGGCGGTATGGCCCGTGGCGGCGGCCCACTGTTCATATACCGCCTGCGCGCCCATGGTGGTCCAGTGGTGGTCGGTGTGGTAGTAGGGATCGTCCACTGATGCCAGCGTTTGGCGGCTGTCCAGCAGGGTATCGCCCAGTGTGTCGGACAGTGCGGTAAAGGCGCGATCCTCGTCAAAATAGGGCGCGTTTTCCGGCAGCGCGTCACGCAGCACACCGGCGGGGCTGGGGACGATCAGCGCCGTGCAGGGCTTGCCGCTGTTGGCGTCAAAGAAGTCCCGGACGTACCCGGCGTTCTTGACCAAGCTGTCCCAGTCGAAGCTGTCGTCCGTGACCTTGGCGAAGTAGCGCCCGTCCGCGCCCAAATAGGTGCTGCTGATGTCCTCCTTGCCCTCCGCCCGCTGCAAAAGGGAGCGGGTGGCCGTCCACACGTCCCGCAGGAGGATCTGATCGCCGGTGTAGTTCTCCGCGTCTGTCATGAACTTGCCGGACATCACGTTGTCCCACGTCAGCTTGGGCGTCAGCTGGAGATAGCGGTTCTCGTTCTCGGAAAACGCCCGGTCGGGGGTCAGGAAGAAGCTGCCCACGGACAGGGCGAGGAGGATGGCGGAGATGGCGATCAGCGGCGCGAGGCCGGTTCTTTTTTTCATGATGCGGCCTCCTTAAAAGCGGAAATACAAAAACGGGTTGTAGCTGTCGCCCACCAAAAACGCGATGGACACCAGCAGGACGATCACCGCCCACACCGTCCGCAGTCCGTCGGACAGGGCGGGGGACAGGGTCTGCTCCCGCTTTTCCCACAGCCTCTTGGGCAGGCTGGTGCAGCCGATGACGGCCAGCGCCAGCAGCAGCCAGTCGCACCGCAGCAGATAAGCGGTGGTGCTGTCCCACAGCGGGCCGGAGAACAGATGACCCAAATACGCGCCCAGCTGCCCGAAGTCGGTGATGGCGAACAGCACCCAGCCCAGCACGAAGCACAGACAGGTGTAGACGTGTCCCACGAACCGGGGCGCTCTGTCCAGCCAGCGCAGCAGGAACGTCTTTTCCAAAATCAGCAGCGCGGCGTAGTACACGCCCCACAGCACGAAGTTCCAGCTTGCCCCGTGCCACAGCCCGGTGAGAAACCACACGATGGTGATGTTCACCAGCTGGCGGCCCAGCCCCTTGCGGTTGCCGCCCAGGGGGATGTAGACATACTCCCGAAACCAGGTGGACAGGCTGATGTGCCACCGCCGCCAGAACTCGGTGACGGTGCGGGACTCGTAGGGGTAGTTGAAGTTCTCCAAAAAGTGAAAGCCGAAGAAGCGGCCCAGGCCGATGGCCATGTCGGAATAGCCGGAAAAGTCGAAATAGATCTGGAACGTGAACGCCAGCGCACCCAGCCACGCCGTGGTGACGGAGGGGGAAGACATGGCGGAGATGTCCTCCCATATCGCGCCCATCTGATTGGCCAGCAGCACTTTCTTGCCCAGGCCGATGACGAACCGCTGCAAGCCCTCGCTGGCCTGGGGAAGCGTCTCCCGCCGGTGCTCCAGGTCGTAGGCCACCGTCTTGTACTGCACGATCGGCCCGGCGATGAGCTGGGGAAACAGCGTCACATACGCGCCGAAATCGATGATGTTCCGCTGGGGCGGCACAAGGCCGCGGTATACGTCGATGGTGTAGCTCATGGTCTGGAACGTGTAGAAGGAGATGCCGATAGGCAGCAGCAGCCCCAGGGCGGGGATAGCCGTGCCCAGCAGGCCGTTCAGGTTATCGATGGCGAAATCCGTGTACTTGAAGAAGCCCAGAATGGCCAGGTTGCCCACCACCGATACGATGAGCACCGCCTTCGCGCCGCCCTCCCGGCCCTTGGCCCGGAAATGGCCGATGGCCAACCCGTTGCAGTAGTCGAACACGGTGGAGAACAGCATGATGAGGATATACTTGGGCTCACCCCAGCCGTAGAACAGCAGGCTGAACACCAGCAGCAGCGCGTTACGCAGCTTCCGGGGGCAGATATAGTACAAAATGGCGACCAGCGGCAGAAATGCCAGCAGGAACGTGGTGCTGCTAAAGACCATGTGGCGGCTTCTCCTTTGTGGGTGGTTTCAGAGGAACAGGGCGGGCAAGCCCGCCCTGTCAGGGTGTTATTTACTTCACGCCGTTCAGCTTGCCGATCTGATAGCTGCCGCGGATGGCGGACAGGTTGTTGACGAACAGCACATCGCTGACGTTTTTGCTCCGGGCCAGCGCGGTGACGCTGCCGCCGTAGTAACGGTAGTCCACTACATACACCGTCTGATAGTGGTCCACCAGGAACGGCACGAAGGCGTTGCCGAAGGACTCCTTCACCACGATGCAGGCCGAGCCGTCGGTCAGATCCGGGTTCTCGATGACGGTGTAGGGGTTGTCGCCCATGATGAACGTGCCGTATTTCAGGCTGGCCGCGGCGGTGGACTCGTCAAAGATGACCTTGCCGCCGGTAAGGCTGCTGTTCTCCCCGCTGCCGTACTCCATGTGGGCGTCGGCGCTGAGGGGATGATAGGCGTTCACCGTGTCCGGCGTGGCGGCCATAGCGTCGGGCTTGCCGGAATCGTTGTAGAACGAGCCTAAAAAGCCGGGATACTGGCTTATCTCGTACTCGCTCAGCTCATGGGGCGTAATGCCCTTGGCGGCGCAGAACTGGGCGTAGGCGTAATACGCGCCCAGCGCCGTCCAGTGGTGGTCGGTGCGGAAGTAGATGTATTCGTTCCGATGGGCCATCAGCGTGTCGTGAAGGGCCACCGTCTTTACATTGTTCCCCATTCCCGCTAGAATATCCTTCTCGGCCTGGGCCTGGTCGCTGCCGGGTATGTCGCTGTACAGACTGTCGGGCAGGGTGATGCCGCTGGACAAGGGGATAGCCATAACATACACCGTGGCCGTGCCGCTGAGATCGTCGGCCACGCCGTTGACGATCTGCTGGTACTTCTCCGCCAGGCTGCCCACGTAGTTATACATCTCGTAGCCCGTGTTGCCCACCACATATACGCCGCCGGATTGATACGGCTTCTCGCTGGTGGTGATCGTGCCGGAGGCGGGCCGGGTGGGATCATCCAGCTGGCTGCCGTCGGGCTTGGTGACTGTGTCCGGCGTGCTGGTGTCGTCCGGCAGGGTGTTGCCGTTGTCCGGGTCTGCCGGCACGTCCGGCGTATCGCTGCCGGTATCGTCCGGCTCGGCGGGCTGGATCACATCTGTGCCGGGCGCATCGTCCGGCTTGGCCTTATCCTTTTCAAACACACTGGTGAAAATGGCCAGCACGGCCACCACCAGCGCCACGGCGGCGATGAGCAGCAGCAGCGCCGCGCCGCCCCGACCCCGGGAATAGCTGTCCCGGCTCATGCCGTGTACTCCTTGATGACGGCGTTGGCGGTGTCGGTGTCGGAGGTGACGCACAGTACCACGCACGTGCCGTAGGTCTCGAAGATCGCGCCGTTCAGGCGTGCCACCTCATCGGGCTGATACCGCTCCGCCTCCTGCTTCTGGGTGTCCAGATAGGACTGGATGGACACCTTCACCGCGGCGGCGTCGGTCTTGTCGTAGCACTGGATCACAAAGATCTCCTCGGCGGTAGCGCCGGAGGACATATACGCGCCCACCTCGCACTTGGCCGGCAGCTCGATATAGAACCCCAGGTCGTCGGCGCTGACGGCGTTCATCTCACTGTCGAACTGCACCTTCTGTACCAGCGCGTCGGCCAGTCCGGCGGCGTCCACGGTGGCGGAGCTCTTGCTGCCGCAGGCGGCCAGGGTCACGACGGCCAGCGCCGCCAGCAGCAGAGAAATCATACGTTTCATAGAAGTTTTCCTCACTTTGCCTCAGTAGTCGCCGGCGTATAGGACTACACCGGCAATTTACTATTATAGTACAAACCCCCGGAAAGTAAAAGGGGGTATTTGTAAACAAGCTGTTTAATTTTCCCGCCCATATAGACGGAGACAGACGGGGAAGCGTTCCGAAATAATGTCGTTATTTTTGTGCCGCCTTGCGGCACAAAAATAGTCGCTTCGCGCCACGCACGCCTTGCAAGGCAAGGCTTTGCGCGACATTTGATCCAATTCGAGGCGGGCTTTGCCCCCTCGAGCTTCCCCTGCGGACATGAACTGCTTGCCGCATAGAGAGGGTTTATCGAGAAGACAAAAAGAAACGGCTTACGCCGTTTCTTTTGCCTCTATCAGAAATCTATCGTGCCGTCCAGCACCCGCAGGTCGTAGGGCTCAAACACCACCTTGCGGTATGCGTCCACGTCCATCTTCACGCCGGTCCAGTCGCTGTGTATCTCGCCGTTCTGTTTGATGAGGATGTCGTACAGGATGTCGTAGGTCACGCCGTCGTCGCCCTTTTCCACGATGGTGGAGTAGGGCAGCGTCTTGTGGTACGTCATGTGCAGCCCCTTGTACTCGAAGTGGAAGCCGTTCCGCATCCGGCAGCCGTCCAGCCCCTTGTAGGTGAACAGCCGCTTCAGATCCTGCAAAATGCGGTCGTTGTCCTCCTCGTACAGGTTCTCCGGCGTGGTCTCTGTGTAGTCGTAGCGGAACTGGATGGGAATGCGGTAGGGCAAAAAGCGCTCCACGTAATCCACCAGCTTCGCCGCCGGATAGTTCTTATACAGCACGCAGTTGATCCGGGTGGGACAGGCGATCCTCCCCAGCACCTCGTCGGGGCTTTCCTCCACGTAGTGCTGCAAATGGCGGGAGATGTTCATACAGGTGATCTTGTCCTTATTCCGCTCCGTAAAGGCCAGCATCTCCTCGAAGGACGTGTGGGTCTGGGCGGGGAACGTGGTGTTGATATAGATCTTGTGGGTGGCGGGGATGGCGTCCAGCATCCTTTGCAGGGCGTTCAGGTCGGCCAGCGGCTCACCGCCGGTGAACACAAAATCGCACCGGGGCGTGATGCCGTCCATCACCCGGATGCTGTCCAAGATCTTCTCCAGGCTGAAGCCGGAGCAGTCCGCGTATTCTTTTTTGTTGATGCAGAAGGGGCAGTTGTTCTGGCAGTCGTAGGGAACGAACACCGTCACGGTCGCGCCGCCCTCCCGCGTTTTATAGGGATGGGTCATGTCGTTGACAACCTCTCATGTGAATGTACGCAGAATATTGTATATCAAAAAAACCGGGAAAGCAAGGAAAACCTGCCCGTTTTTCTCGTTAATTTATCCACATAGCGCCAAAAAGCGGGGGACGCGGCCTGTGCCGCGTCCCCCGAAGTACGTTTTCTTATGTTGGCTTACAGCTGATCCAGCGCCTGCTTCAGATCGGCGATGATGTCCTCGGCGTTCTCCAGACCCACGGACAGGCGGATGAGGCCGGCGGCGATGCCGGAGGCGGCCAGCTCCTCCTCGGTGTAGGTGGAGTGGGTCATGGACGCGGGATGCTCGATCAGCGTCTCAGCATCGCCCAGGGACACGGCCACCGTCACCAGGTGCAGGGAGTTCACCAGCTTCACGCCGGCGGCGCGCCCGCCCTTGACCTCGAAGGACAGCATACCGCCGAAATCGCTCATCTGACGGCGTGCGATGTCGTGGCCGGGATGATCCACCAGGCCGGGATAGTACACCTTATCCACGGCGGGGTGGTTATACAGGAACTCCGCCACGGCGTGGGCGTTGGCGCAGTGCTTCTGCATACGGATCTCCAGCGTCTTCAGGCCGCGGAGGATCAGGAAGGCGGAGAAGGGGTCCATCACCGCGCCGGTCATGTCCTTCAGGCCGAACATACGCACCTGGGTGCAGAACTCGGCAGAGCCCACCACGAAGCCCGCGATCACGTCGCCGTGGCCGTTGAGGTACTTGGTGGCGGAGTGTACCACCACGTCAGCGCCCAGCTCCAGCGGACGCTGCAGGTAGGGAGAGGCGAAGGTGTTGTCGCAGATGACCTTGATGTCCTTGTTGTAGCCGTGGGCCAGCGCCGCCACGGCGGCGATGTCGGCGATCTTCAGGTTGGGGTTGGCGGGGGTCTCCAGATACACGGCGCAGGTGTTGGGCTTCAGCGCCTGACGGATCTCGTCCAGGTTGGAGGTGTCCACGAAGCTGACCTCTACGCCGTAGCGGGTCATGCCGTGGTTCAGCAGGGCAAAGGTGCAGCCGTACAGCGTGCCGTCGGCAACGATGTGCTTCCCGGCGGCGGCCACGGTCCACAGCGCGGAGGAGATGGCACCCATGCCGGAGGCGGCGGCCACGCAGGCCTCGCCGTTCTCCAGCGCCGCGATCTTGGACTCCAAAACGGTGGTGGTGGGGTTGCCCAGGCGGGTGTAGATATAGCCGCCCTCTTCGCCGGCAAAGCGCCGTCCGCCCTGCTCGCAGCTGTCAAAAACGAACGTGGAGGTCTGGAAAATGGGGGTGGTCAGTGCGCCGTACTGGGTGTCCTTAACGTTGCCCGCGTGGATGGCCTTTGTGCCGAAACCGCAATTCTCGTGCAGCATGGTAGTTCCTCCTCAAATTATATATGATAGTGGTCGTTTCACCGCCGGGGCGGCTATTCTCCTATCGTTAAAAGTACCACAGACCGCCCGTTATGTGGTAGCGCCGAAATTCTATGGCTGGCTATAAATTTGATAGATAGCAGATGCGCCAAAAGCGCCGGTAATTTTTCGTGCAGACTGCCGGTTTTGGCGCTTATTTACGAAAAACACAGGGATATATTGGACATATTGTCTAAAAGGCGCGGCGAAAAGACGGGCGCATTGGCAAAAATAAGTTATCAGAAAAAGCGATAGCGGAAAAAGCCGCGGCCTGTCGGCACAAGGGGAGTTGCCATTTCGCCGAAAACGTGGTATAAGTGGTATCAGAAAACCGTCCGGCCCGCCGGACGCGGGAAAAGACTATCAGGAGGTCCATGCTATGAAGAAGATCATCGCCACCACCAACGCCCCCGCCGCCATCGGCCCGTATTCCCAGGCCATCGACTGCGGCAGCTTCCTCGTCACCTCCGGGCAAGTGCCCTTCGACCCCGCCACCGGCGAGTTTGTCCCCGGCGGCATCACCGAGCAGACCCGCCAGGTGCTGACCAACATCAAGGCCATTCTCGAGGCCGCCGGCCTGACCATGGACAACGTGGTCAAGACCACCGTGTTTTTGCAGAACATGGGCGATTTCGCCGCCATGAACGCGGTGTACGCCGAGTTCTTCACCGAGGGTCAGTACCCCGCCCGCTCCGCCGTGGAGGTGGGCGCGCTGCCCCGCGGTGCGCTGGTGGAGATCGAGACCATCTGCATGAAGTAAGGGAAACGAAACAAGGAAAGCCCGCCGAAAGGCGGGCTTTCCTTGTTCGCTTTATTGCTCCTCCACCTCGTAGCCCTTGCGGCGGAGGGAGGTGAAGATCTCCTGAATGTGGGCCTTGTCCCGGGTCTCCAGCGACACGTTCACCACGCAAGAGCCGATGGCGGCGCGGGTGTTGCGGCGCTCGTGGTTCACATCCAGCACATTCGCGCCCAGAGAGGACACCACCTCCAGGAACGAGGCCAGGGCGTGGGGCTGGTCGGGCAGCACCGTGGCCAAACTCACCGTGCGGCCCTCCTTGGCAAGGCCGCGGGTGAGGATGCGCTCCAGCATGGTCACGTCCACGTTGCCGCCGGACAGCAGGGCGCAGACCTTCTTGCCCTCGGTGTTGACCTTGTGGTACATGGCGGCGGCGATGCCCACCGCGCCTGCGCCCTCGGCCACCAGCTTCTGCTTTTCCAGCACGGTCAGGATGGCGCTGGCGATCTCGCCCTCGCTGACCGTCACCACCTCGTCTACGTACTGACGGCACATCTCGAACGTCAGGTCGCCGGGGGTCTTGACTTTGATGCCGTCGGCCACGGTGTCCACGCTGGAGAGGGTGATGATCTTGCCCTCGCGCAGGGATTCGGCCATGCTGGGCGCGCCGGCGGCCTGCACGCCGATGACGCGGCAGGAGGGCTTCAGGTTCTTCACGGCGTAGGCAAGACCTGCGATAAGCCCACCACCGCCGATAGGCACGAAGATCACGTCCACATCGGGCAACTGCTCCAGAATTTCAAGGCCGATGGTGCCCTGTCCGGCCATGATATGATAATCGTTAAAAGGGTGGATGAACGTCAGCCCTTGCTCATCCCGCAGGCGCACCGCCTCGGCGTAGGCGTCGTCATACACGCCGGGCACCAGCACCACATTGGCTCCGTAGCTGCGGGTAGCCTCAATCTTAGAGATGGGCGCACCCTCGGGGATGCAGATGGTAGCCTTGATGCCCATATCGCGGGCAGCGAAAGCTACGCCCTGCGCGTGGTTGCCAGCGGAGCAGGCGATGACGCCTCGTGCTTTCTCCTCGTCGGAGAGGGTGGCGATTTTGTAATACGCACCCCGGAGCTTGAAAGCACCGGTCTTTTGCAGGCAATCGGCCTTGAGATAGAAGTCGCAGCCAGGGACGATGCCCTTGGTGGGCACTACGGGGGTGCGGTTGATGACAGGGTCAAGCACCCGCTGGGCGTCGCGGAGCATATCCATTGAGATCATGGAAAAACCTCCTTCATGTCATAGAAACTGTCGGTGGTGTAAAACTCCACACCATTATACTTAAATTGCTCTCGTATATGTTTTAAGCCAGGCTTGCTCTTCGGGCGTCAGCTCCGGTGCCAGGGTATGATATACGGCCTGATGATAGTCGTTCAGCCGTTGGCGGTCAACCTCTGTCAATAGAGACGGATCAATGGCATCCAGGTCAATGGGAGCAAGGGTCAGACAGTCAAATCCCAGAAATCTACCGTATTCTGTGTTCTGCCTTTCTACACAGAGCAACTCATTTTCCAGACGAATACCATGACTTCCATCGATATATAGACCGGGTTCGTCTGTGGTGATCATGCCGGGTTTTAGAACCGTAGGCTGTGTTCCTTCACGAGTTTTCCAATAAAAATTGTTGGGGCCTTCATGGACATTCAGAAGATGACCAACACCGTGACCGGTACCATGACGGAAGTCCAAGCCACGCTCCCACAGGGGCAAACGAGCCAAAACATCCAAATTGTGGCAAAAAACACCCTCGGGAAACTGAGCATACATCAGGTTTAACATGCATCGCAGTACCAGAGCAAAATGCTCTTTTTCCGCCGGGGTCAGCGGCCCCAATGCGAACGTTCTTGTAATGTCTGTGGTACCTTCGTCGTAATGCCCACCGGAATCCACCAAGAACAGTCCGTGTGGAGCAAGGAAAATATTACTTTCTTCGCTGACTGCATAGTGGCAGATGGCCCCGTGTACGGAATAACTGGAGATCGTTGTAAAGCTGAGACCTCGGTTCCCGGGAATGTCTCTGCGCAACTGATCTAAATATGCAGCAGCGCTGGCTTCCGTCAACTGACCGCTGGGCACATTTTCCTTTAGCCATTTCATGAACCGGACAACTGCTGCGCCGTCTTTGATATGTGCGTATCGTGTATTGCTGATCTCCACTGGGTTTTTGACAGATTTCAATTCCATGCAGGGATTTGCCGCAATGACAATCTTCGCACCAGTCTGCTCAATGCCCTGATACAGTGTATAATTCAGCCGTTCCGGCATGACCATCACACTTCGGGTTGAATCGAGGTGACTAACGTATTCGTAGATCTCATTATAGGGATGGATTATGGTGTTGACCTGCTGCAATGCTTTGACAACTTCGGGAGAGAGCTTGCTGCTGTCAGCAAAAAGGTGGACTGCGTCTTTCTCAACAACGGCGTAGGATAAAAGTACAGGGTTATATGCTACATCAGCACCGCGGAAGTTAAACAGCCAGGCAATTTCATCCAGCATGCAGAGAATATGTGTGTCGGCATGATGTGCCTCCATGGCAGCGCGAACATCAGATAGCTTCTCGGTAGTAGAGCGTCCGGAGAATTGCTCTGCATATACGTGGGCAATGCTGTCAGCCATGGGCGGGCGGTTTTGCCAGACGTTTTCGGCTAGATCTGCCAAAGCAAGGGTAATACCCTTTGCAGTGAGGGCGCGAGACATCTGCATACCTGTGGCGGCGCTTATTGTGCGGCCATCCAGCGCGACTACATCTCCGGGAGATAATTCATCAGTCAGAAATTCCTCAATAGAAGGTACGCCGGATATTCCCATCCTATATAGATCGATGCCGGTTCCGGCAAGCTCATTTTCGGCCTGAAGGAAGTAGCGTCCGTCTGTCCATAGACCGGCCTTGCTCTTGAGAACGACCAGTGTTCCAGCCGATCCGGTGAAGCCAGAGAGCCATGCTCTGAACTTAAAATGATCTCCAACATACTCCGAGAGGTGATAGTCCGCAGTGGAAATATAGCAGGCAGAAAGGCCTTGTTGCATCATCGTGCTGCGGAGGTCCTTCAAACGATTTTGGATCACATCATTCACAACTAGCCCCCCTCTGTTATTCCATGCAGGTCAGGAATGCTTTATAACCACGGACGGCCTCATAGACATCGGCCTTGCTGGATATCTCCATCGGCGCATGCATACAAAGCAGAGCGAGGCCACAATCAATGACCTCCATACCATAATTGGCCATAATGTAGGCAATGGTGCCACCACCGCCAGCGTCTACCTTGCCGAGTTCAGCCACTTGGAAGGAAATGTGATTATCGTCCATAACGCGACGAATCTTGGCCATGTATTCAGCATTGGCATCATTGGAGCCGCTCTTGCCGCCAACACCTGTGTACTTATTGAAGACCACACCTTTCCCCAGATAAGCACTGTTTTTTGCCTCGAAAACGTCGGCAAACATAGGATCAAAGCCCGCGCTGACATCAGAGGACAGCATTTTGGAGTTCTGCAGACATCTTCTCAAGGAAAGCAAAGATTCATATCCGCAGAGAGCTAAAACCTCGGCGGTCATGTCCTCGAAGAAACGGGACTGCATACCGCTTGCTCCCATACTGCCAATCTCTTCCTTGTCTACGAGAATGCAGCAGGCGGTTCGGCTGGGCGTTTCAGTAAGGCCTAGCATAGCAAACAACGAGGTAAACGCACATATCCTGTCATCCTGCCCATAAGATAAGATCATGCTACGGTCAAAGCCAAGATCTCTTGCCTTTCCGACGGGTACGATTTCCAGTTCCGCAGAAAGGAAATCTTCTTCATCAATTCCATACTGAGCTTTCAGTAGGTCAAGGATTGCATGCTTAATAGGTTCCTTGTTCGCATCCTCTTCAACAGGATTTTGTGGGATACTGCCAATGAGAAGATCCAGACTTTCGCCTTCGATTACTTTGGCGGCCGGTTTTTCCAACTGCGCACGGGACAGATGGATCAGCAGATCCGAAATGGCAAAAACCGGATCTTCATCTTTCTCACCAATGCAGATATCTACTTTACTGCCATCTTTTTTTATCACGACACCGTGAAGGGACAGTGGGATCGTCTGCCATTGATACTTCTTGATACCGCCGTAATAATGGGTATCCAAGTAGGCGAATCCATTCGATTCATACAGGGGATTCGGCTTTACATCAATACGGGGTGAGTCGATGTGCGTACCCAGCAGATTCATTCCTTTCTCCGGTGATTCCGTGCCGATATGCCACATGACAACCGCCTTTTCGTTGTATACGGCATAGACCTTGTCACCCGCCGACAGATGACGTCCGTTGACAGTATAGCCAGACAGCGGCACATAACCTGCGGCTGTAGCCATATCGACTGCCATGCGAACACACTCCCGTTCGGTTTTAGCTGTATCCATGCAGGCTTTGTATCGCTCTGCAATTTCATTCATTTCTGTAAGCTGCGTAGGAGTATACAACTCCCAAAGTGTCTTTCGTTCCATAAGCAGACTATCTCCTTTTAGTGTTTTATATATCTGGAATGTAGCACAAAAAACGACGATTGTCAATGTGAATAATGACAAATGTCGCAAAAAGTATTGACAATAGTTATTTTACAAGATAGAATGACGACAGTGAATGACAAATATCATTTGCACTCGTACGTGGAGGTAGCTATCTATGAAAAAAAGCGACAGATCTTTTTATCGAAATTTGTTATCAATTGCGCTGGGTTCTATCGGCGGCCAGATTATGTTTGTATTTATGACCAACTATGCGTCGATCTTTTTTACAGACTTCTTGGGACTCAGTAGTGGAATTGTGGGCACGATTTTGCTGCTAAGCCGCATTTGGGACGGCATCAATGACCCGATGTGTGGTATTTTAATGGAGCGTTCTAATCCGCGACACGGTAAAATACAAACATGGATGCTGTGCGGAGGCGTTGTTGCGGCGATCGGACTTGTTATGATTTTTACTGTTCCCAATTTGGGAAATGCCGGTCGGGCAGCATGGGCTGCGATAGCGTATAACATTATGGGCATGGGCTTTACGGCGGTTGTGACGGCGACAATGTTGCAGATTCCGCGCGGCGCTGCGCATCCGAATGAGCAGGTACCTTTGAGTACCGCATACAGCATCGCTGCGTCGGTGGCTGGTATCGTAGCGGGTTCCATTATTGTCAAGTTGATGGCAGCCTTTGGAACTGAAGATCCGGCTCACGGATATTGGATGTCCGGAATGGTCTTTGCAGTTTTCGGATTACTGTTCCTGACAGGGTCTGTCGTAACATTCCGTGATTTGTCAACGGCAAAAGTATCAGGTAGTGCGGAGGCGAAGCCCAAGGTTGGTGAGATGCTCCGAGCCATTGTCAAGGTACCTTCATTCTTTATTATTACTGTGGCTGTCTTATTTGGAAATATAGGTTTCGGCTTTTGCAGCGCGGACATGATGTATTACCTGACTTATGTATTGGAAAGGCCAGCAATGATGGCGATTATGCTGCCTGCCATGTATGTTGGCTTGCTGGGAGGAAGTACTGTCGCAGGTATCCTTGCAGGAAAGCTCGGACGGAAAGCCACTATGATCATAGGTTTTCTGCTCTATGTTGCAGGGCCAGCGCTTCGCATGGTATTGGGAGATAGCACAATAGCATTCAGTATTGGTATTGGCCTTATTTGTTTCGGTAGCGGCCTCATAACCACGTTGCTTATGCCCTGTTTGGCCGATTGCGCCGATTATGCAGAGCATCTTACAGGTGTACGCTGCCAAGCACTGACTATGACAGGGTTTACCATGGTCAGTAAATGGACAACAGGTGTCGCCGCCGTAGTGGTTGGCTTTGCTTTGGAACGTTCGGGGTACATCACCAGTACAGCAGGTGGCGCAATGCAGCCGCAAAGTGCTCTTGATGTAATTTACAGCTTACAGTTTTGGCCGACGATTATCATGGCGGTAATCGGTATCGTGATTTTGCTTTTCTATAAGCTGGATGACGCCACTATGGCAAAAATTCGCGCGGCGAAGAGTGAACGGGCTCAGGACGAGGATAGTATGACCTGACATGTGGTTGTAAAATAAAGATTGTCTTAACAAAAAGGCAAAGAGGTATTGCGCAAATGTATGATTTGATTATTAAAGACGGGCTGATTACAGATGGGACAGGACGCGATGCGTATTTGGCGGATATCGCTGTCAAGGATGGTAAAATTGCTGCAATCGGACGGCTACAAGAAGTCGCGGATCGCATTATTGATGCTACGGGTAAGTATGTAACTCCGGGATTTATTGATCCTCATTCTCACGCAGATCTCTCGCTGCTGGTTTGGCCTAAAAACGAGGCATATACGTTACAGGGTGTGACGACACAAATCTGCGGTAACTGCGGACTCGCACCGGCTCCTATCAACGATGAGCTGTGGGAGTTTTTCTGCTGGGAGTACAAGAGCGTGAACAGGGCATGCAAATCTGTGTTTGATATGTACACCTGGCAGTCCGATGCTGATGCCACGCGCAAGGCGCTAAAAGAGGACTACGACTTGAACGTGGACTGGCATACATTGGGTGAATTTATGGACATCGCCGAAAAGCATGGCTTTTCTTGTAATTATTATCCCATATCCGGACATAACCATATTCGGAATGCAGTTATGGGAAAAGCGTATCGCCCTGCCACAGATGAAGAGATTGAAAAGATGAAGGAAATTCTTCGAGATGATTTGGAGCATGGCAGTCAAGGCTTATCCACAGGCCTCGACTACATTCCGGGGCGCTTTGCAGAAACAAAAGAAATTGAGGCGTTGTTGAATATAGTGGCGGAATATGATGGCGTATATAATACCCACGTTAGAGGCTTTGACCCAAAGCATCCTGAGAAGTTGGATCGAATCTACGGGGTAAGAGAGGCGGTAGAGCTTTGCCGCCGTACCGGCGTTAAGACTGATCTTTCTCATATGTCTGCGCTATACAGTTTTTCTCCATCTGGAAGCGAAAAGCTAGAGCGTGCCGTTGCGGAGATTTCACGCGCTGAGATGGAAAAAGGCTGGAAAGAGGGGCTAAATATCATGTATGACGTGATTGCTAACCCATCCATGGGAGGTTCCACCATTCCTTATTTAGCGAATTTGGTCAGGCCTTGGCTCCTGATGTGCGGCTCAATGGATCATTTTTTGGAAATGTTGGAATTCCCGGATTTCGTACAAATGATGGCTGATCAGACTGCGGCCGGAAAATCGCCGCTTCTGCTGGAAATGGACGAGCTTGACATCAAGATCACCCGTTGCCTCCAAAGCAAATATGAGGATAAACTTTTGGCTGATATCGTAGAGGAGAATGGCTTTGCCTCTCGACTGGATGCTGTATTGACGATTCTGAAAGCCGATCCAAATACCGAAGTAACCCCACAGATCGCAGGGGGTGACACTGCGGTTAGTATTCTTTTAGATAGCCCTCGTGCTATGCCGTGTGCTGATGGCTTTGCAGTTGACTTGGACAGTGAAATGGACTATCCTGCCCCGTTGAACCGGAAACCGCATCCTAATAACTATTGTTATGCAATACGCTATCTGCTTCATTATGGCCCCCAACGTTTCGAGGATAAAGTCAAGCAGATGACCAGCGTACCTGCCCAGTGGTTTGGCATTGAGGGGCGTGGTGTTTTAGCTGAAGGGAATTGGGCGGATATCGTTGTTTTGGATAGGGAACGCCTCTGTGCTAATGAGGGCAATGGAAGCCCCGAAGGGGTGGACTATGTTATTATCAATGGGCAAATCGCTGCCGACCATCGAAAGCATACCGGTGTGCTGGCAGGAAAGGTTTTGAGAAAGGCGCGCCATTGATATGGAGAATAGATTACTTCCGTTGGCTCACATCAAGACAACTTTTGGTACGATAGACTTGGAACTGTATCCAGAAGAAGCGCCGAATGCAGTGGGGGCCTTTATCTGGGCAGCACAGCAGGAGCTATTCGACCAGAGAAAAATAAGCCGTGTCGTTCCGGGCTTTGTTTTGCAGCCTAGCTATACCTGCTTTGATGACCCTCGCTGTGATATTGAACTGAACGGTGAGTTTCGCGCAAACAATATAGAAAATGACGTACCCTTCTGTAAGGGGACGGTGGCAATGGGCGGCGTCGGTATGGTCGCATCGGGAACCTGTTTCTTTATCACGCTCAGCGATGAAGCTGGTCAAACATTGGATGGCCGTTTTGCGGCTTTTGGCAGTGTCATTGGTGGATGGGGAACGGTTGAAAAAATCGTCAATGCTCCTCTTCGTCCGGTGGAGAACGACATGGGTGTTGCAGTCAATGAACCGATAACACCGATTTATCTGGAGAAGGTAACGATAGAAACCTGGGGACGAAGCTATCCTTTTGAGCGGCTATAATTTATTATAGGAAAACGGGGCCGGCACATTGTGCGGCCCCGCTTCTTATCTGTCTTCCACTATCCCGGAAATGTTGTTTAACAGGCGGAAACGCAGATGTGGGTATCGAAAGCATTAAAAAGCACATAACCCAAAACGAACCACTTGCTTACGCTTTTACTGCGAAAAACATGCTAAGTAGTGCGATCATCCAAAAGTTGTCTGATGTTCTTTTGCAGAACATCCAGACAACTTTTCTTGTTAGAAAAGTATTTTCATAATTATTGATACTGACAATTTAAAAGCTTTGCTTGACTTGGCTAGGGATATCGACGTAGCAACGATTAAAGGCGGGAATTCGACAATTCCATACAAAAACCGTCACATTCGCGTAGACCATTGTAGAACGAATACATGACACAAACGGCCAAAAATCGTGTAAAATCAATATGTAAAAAGAACAGCAGACCATCGTGCTCAGCAAGAAGCCCACCGAGAATGACCGACAGATACCTTTTAAAATACACATGACAGGAGGAGTATCAGTGCCTTTCGTTTATTACGTTTCGGAACTTGAAAAAGACGTACCTTTGGACGCTGAACGTCTGCTGCGTCTCTTGGGTGTATCCGGAAAGCTGTCGGGATTCTACTTCGCGGTATATATGCTGGAGCAGGTACAGAAAAAGCCTGAGTACGTTCTGCTGATCACAAAGCGCCTATATCGGCAGACAGCGCAGCACTTCAATACAACGACCAGCTGTGTGGAGAGAAACCTGCGTACCCTTGTGCAAGCCTGCTGGAGACAGCCGGATCACAGTATGCTGGATCAGATCGCTGGATGTCCGCTGTCGCAGCCGCCAACCAATACGCAATTCATTGATATGCTGGCATCCTATCTCCGCAAAAGCGCCTAAAACGCCTCCCCCTGTTTCGCGGCGGCGG
>ERZ779888.2151-NODE-2151-length-17110-cov-6.911639_pt1 | contig 17110 bp, 11 predicted proteins | sample MGYA00511245_ERZ779888 | MGnify/ENA primary metagenome ERZ779888 (study PRJEB29588, sample SAMEA2155255) | human gut metagenome | biome: human gut; feature: human-associated habitat; material: faeces | place: Denmark | collected 2008/2010 ... | reverse complement strand
ATTCGGTTTTCCGGAGATAGACGGTCCGGTTGCCCGTATCCACCGCTCCGGTCAGAGTCAGCCGTCCGCTGGCGTCATAGCTGTATTCATAGGTGCGGTTGTTGATGCGGTCTTCATGCACGGCCACTTGTCCCTGCGCATTATAGCGGTAGGTAAAGCTCGCGCTTTCACTTCCATTATAGCAAATGCCCGTTACCCTGTCAAGGTTGTCGTACCGGTAGGAAAGTGAGAAGCCGTTGCCATAACTCTGCGAGATCAGTCGCCCGCCCCTCTCGGCGTAGTTCAGCGTGGAGAGCGTGCGCGAACCCACCGCAACGCGCACCATGTCTCCGAAATCGTCATATTCAAACTGATAACTTGCGCTGCCTGTGGCAATGGTCGAGGTTCGCCCCTGTGCGTTGTAGGTATAGACGGTATTTCCCAGTCCGATGGGGGTATAGTCTCCGTATTGCTTTGTGGCGGTCACTGCGCGCAGGAGTTGACCGTAATCATTGTAATAATAGAGGGTGCCGCGTTGCAGTTGCGGGGAATACACGCAAAGCAGTTGCCCGCGGTTGTTATAAATATATTCCGTGACGGTGCCGTCTGCCGCCGTTTCCCGGATGGGCGCGCCCAAAAAGGCCGTGCTGGAGCTGTATTCCGCGGTGGTGACCATGACTTCCGAGGCGCAGGCAGAGGTGCTTTTCACCACATTGCCCCATGCGTCGTAGGTATAGGTCGTCGTGACGGTCTCGCTTTTGTTCGGGTCGGTCATGCCGGTCAGACGGTGCAGACTGTCATATGTGGCGGAATAACTGTTTCCGTTTGCCGTGGTCAGGCCCACCGGATCCACGCCGTTTTCGGCATAGGTATACTGTTCGCTAAGGCCGGAGGAATCGCCTTTGGCGGTCGGATAGCCCTGCTCATTATAAGTATAATGGGTGAGACAGTTGCTGTCTTCCACAAAGGAGATCTGATCAAAATAGGCCTCGTTGAAGTTGTATTCATAGGCACAGAAAACATCCACATAATCCAGCGGATAATAGCCGGTATAGGTCTTGTCTCCGATGACTTTGGTGACGCTCGGGGTGCTGATTGCGCCCACGGCATATTGCCAATCCGACACGCTAGGGCAGAAGGGAACACGGAAAGTGGTGGTTTCGGTCGTGCCGGCATAATGGATGACTGCCCGGAGCTCAAATTTCGGGGCGACGGTATACATTTCGCTGTGTTCGCTGTCATAATGACGCGCGGCGGGGGCCTTGGCCCAGCCGGAGAGCAGGAAAGTATAGGGCTTTGAAACAAGAGCGCTGTCATTGTCCGTTTCCGCTTCGCGGGCGGGGGGATAGGTCAGCCGGGCGCGGGCGTTGGCAAAAGTATAGCCGCCGTGTGTGCCAAGCCGGAGCGCTTTCGAGCCGAAAACTGTCTGATCGGGAGAGACGATATCGGCACGGTTGCTGAGCGTCCAGTCGTCGCTTCCGTTTTCAAAACTGCCGTTGCCCAGTGCACTGTAAGTGCCGGGGGCAGAAAAGCGCTCCAGCATGGCGGCATCCAGATACAGATCCGCCTGCGGCGAGAGAGAAGCATCGGCACCCTCCAGTGAAAACAGGGCGGTATAGCCGTCCGAAAGGCACGCCGTTCCGTCCACCGTGAAGGTGAGAGAAAGGCGTTCCCAAACCGAGCTTGAACTTCCTGCCTGGGCTTTGGCCGCACGGCTTTCGGCCACCACGGTGCCGCCCGCGTTCAGGACTTTGATCTTCAGGGCGGCGTTGGTCCGCCGGGTCCCCCACTTGTAATAGACCGACAGGGTATAGGTCCCGGCCGGCACGCGGAAGACCTGGGAAAGGGCGGCGGTGGTATAATTGACCCCGTTCACGGTGGCGGGCGCGCTGAGGTATGCCTGCTTGTTTTCCAGTCCGTCCACGGCGTCCCATTTAATAACCGCACTGCCGGTGGCGGTGAACCGGTTGGGCGTTTGGCCGACCGTGCCCTCATCAAAGCCGGGGTTGGAGAGCAGATTGGCGTCCGCGCCGGACGAAGTCGTCACGCTCAGGGGTAAATTCTGCGTGCGGTTGGTTGTGCCGTAGGTATAACCGGCCGCACCGTATACCACCGAAAGGTCGGTGGTATAGGCACTGGACACTTTTCCGGTGTTGTCAAAGAGCAGGACCGTAAAAAGGTCGTCTGCCGTATCAAAAAGATTGTCCGCGCCGGGGGATTGCAGGGTGGTTTTCCGGCTGGCGTAAAGAAGCCGCGTGGTTTTGCCGTCCGCGTTGTTGTTGCCACCGTAACGATAGGAAGAGACGCGGCCCAGGCTGTCATAGTTATAGGAGACCGAAATGCCGGTTTTGGTGTCTTTGGCGCGGCACAGCCATCCGCCTTCGAAATCGTATTGGACGGTATAGGTCGAGTTCTGCGGATAACGATAGACAATATCCGTGAGAACGGCGCACATATTGTCATTTTCATCCTCAAAAGAATATTCGTGCGTGAAAGTGGCCGTCACACCGGTCTGTATATTGGAAACGGTCAAAAGGAGATCTCCGGTATAGGTAAAGGTCAGCTGCAGGATTGTTTCGTCTGAACCGGCGGGCAGGAGCGAAATGTCGGTCAGTTTTTTCCCGCTGTCCCGTCCGAACAGGCGGCGGCTACCGTGGATGTCCTGCAGTTCGGTCAGATAGCCGCCCGAGTCAAAAATCCGCTTGTTTCCCACGTCGTCCGTCAGGGTATAGCCGCTTGCGGTCTGTTCAAGCGTCAGCTTCAGTCCGTCCTCGCTGACAAAGGGGGCGTCTGTGCTTTGCCGGGTGAAATAATGCGCGGTACCGTCCGCGTCAGTATAGGTGAGAGTCAGTAAAGAATCGGAATTGTTGTCAAAGGGCAGGATCCGTTCATCCGTATACATCCGGATGCCTGCCCCCATGTGATACTCGGACCGATGGTCCGATTCGCCGGAACGGTAGGAAAAACCGAAAGTGTAGGGAAAAACGGCGTCGGAAGTGGTAAAAACATCGTGGAGGAAGGTCAGTTCACCGCTGAAGGCATTGACATAACCGGTCCCCGCCGCTCCGGCCGAGGAGACGGCATATTCAAAGTGACTCTCCACGCCGTGCGTGTCCTGGAAATTGAGAATGAAATAGGGATAGTCGTATAGGCTGAAGTCGTTTTTTAAATAAGCGATGCTGTCCGGAGAAGAGGAATCGGTCGCACGGATGGCCACACCGCGGTTGGGGCGTGTGCCGTCGTACCAGCCCTGCATTACGGAAGTGAGATTGTAGTAAAAATAGCCGGAATTTTTGGAGGAGAAAGTGTCCAGAAGTGTCGGACTGATGGAAAACTGACCGCTTGCATACTGCGCATAGGTCACCGTGTCGGGGTTCCAGTTTCCGACAATTTCGTTTGCGCAGGTGTAAAATTCTTCATCGGTATACGGTGTGTATGGATTATAAATATATTCTATATTCAGCAGAAGAAGCGCGCTTTGAATGACGGCGTTCCGGGGCAAAGGCGCAAAGTCGGTGATCTTGAAAAGAGTCATGCTTTCTTTTCCGTTTCCGGGTGTCTGAAGCTGAAGAGAACTTTTGTCATAATGCCGGGTCGGGTCCTCTTCCCGGATGCCGGCAGATTTTACGCCTGTACCGGATTTGTAAAAAGTGGGGTCAATAGTCACGGGAAAGACGCGTTCGGCGGCATTGATCCATCCGGCGTCGGCCGTGAGCGTCACGGTATAGGTGTTCTTTTTGGTTTGCGAGAGCGTATAATGGACCGCAAACGAATCGGCCCCCGCCGCGTCGGTCATGAAAGGGGCGGGGATTTCATAAACGGTTTCGCCGTTTGCGCACAGCAAAATGGCTCCGCCCGAAAGCACCGGCGTGAGTCCTTTCAGTTTCATTTCAAAGGCATAGATATAGCTGGCTTGCCCGCCCCGACGGAGAATAATGTTTTCTTTCAGAGAGTGCCCGCGGAGAAGATATTCCACATCCGCGTTTTCATAGGCGTCCGGATAGCGCACCGCACTGGCATAGGAAGAAAGTTCGGCAAAAGAATAAAAACCGGCAGGCTTTTTTTCTTTTTCAACGGTTTCTATTTTGCTCTTTTTGGCGTCAAGCAGGCCAAAGGAGATTTCATAATCGCCGTTTTTGATCTGCACGGTTTTGGCCGCCTTGGTATTGCTGGCAAATCTCACCCGGCCGCCGGAAACGGTATAACCGGAAAGCCCTTTTTTCAGTGTGTTGTCGATCTCTTCAAAAGTGCCGTCTGCCTTTTTTTCGTGTATGGCATCGGCATACTGCGCCAGCAGATAAGAGCCGTCCGGCATTTTAAAATATTTGGCGTTTTCTCTCCGCTTGGAAACCAGTTCCGCCGGTGCGTCGGCGGTGCTGGTTCCGGTTTCCTGTTCCTTTTCGGCGCCCAAAGCGTCAAGCGCCCCGGCCAATACACACTGGGGGAAAAGATAAAAGGCTAAAAGGGCGGATAAGAGGATACAAAGCAGTTTCGTTCCGGTCTTTTTCATGTCTTTTTCTCCTTAAGGTGATGATTGATGGGAAAAAAGCAGATTTTTCTTTTATTCTACCATATTCTTTTTATTTTGTCAACACTTTGTTCATAAAAAATAAATATATTGAAAGTAAGAAAACGCCGGAAAGGTTTCGTACCTTTCCGGCGTTTTCGTTAAGATCGTTTGCCCATGGGAATGTATTTGGCCACCGGCGTAATGCACTTGTAAGCCGGGCGGATGATCCGTTTTCCGGTCAGCAGCTCTTCCATACGGTGAGCGCACCAGCCCGCCGAACGGGCAATGGCAAACAGCGGTGTGTACATACACACCGGGATGCCCAGCATCCGGTAGATAAGCCCGGAGTAAAGGTCCACATTGGCGCACATTTCCTTGTCGCTGCCCTTGTATTTCCGGAAGACCTCGGGCGTGAGCCGCTCAATGGATTCCAGCAGGGCAAAATCATCACCATATCCCTTTTCGTTGGCCAGATTGCGCGCGTAATGCTTTAAAATGACGGCGCGGGGGTCGGATTTGGTGTAAATGGCGTGTCCCATGCCGTAAATAAGCCCGGAGCCGTCTCCGATCTTGCCGTCCAGCACGTCACGGAGCGCCAGCGAGACCTCTTCGTCATCGCGTGGGTCTTTAAGATTCTTTTTGATGGCGTCAAACATTTCCTGCACTTTGATGTTCGCGCCGCCGTGGAGCGGGCCCTTCAGGGCGCCGATGGCCGCGCCGACTGCGGAATAGGTATCCGTGCCGGAGGAAGAGAGCACCCGGCAGGCAAAGGTAGAGTTGTTGCCGCCGCCGTGCTCGGCGTGTACCACCAGGCAAAGATCCAGGAGGTGCGCCTCGGCCGCCGTAAAGGTTTTGTTGGAACGGAGCATCCGCAAAAAATTTTCGGCCACAGCCAGACCCGCGTGCGGGTTGTTGAGGCTGAGGCTTCGCCCCTCAAAGACATTGCGGTAGACCGCATAGGCGTGTGCGGCGATCACCGGGATTTTGGCCACGACCTCCATGCTTTGCCGCAACATATTGGAAAGACTGGTGTCATCCGGATTTTCGTCATAGGCATAAAGCGAAAAAACACCGGTGGCGATCTTGTTCATGATAGAGGGGCAGGGCGCCTTCATCAGGATGTCCTCGTCAAACCGTGCCGGAAGCCGGGAATAGTTATCCATGAGTGTGGTAAAATCCGAGAGCTCCTTGGGGTTGGGCAGATGACCGAAGAAGAGCAGGTAACAGCACTCGGCAAAGCCGAAACGCCCCTCCGCCACAAAGTTTTCACAAAGAGAGGAGAGGGGATAGCCGCGATAATAAAGCTCACCTTCCACAGAGGTGCGTTCGCCCTCGCTGATGACATAGCCGTGGGCATTGCCGATGTGGGTCACGCCGGCCATCACGCCGGTTCCGTCCGGCTCGCGCAGGCCGCGCTTGACGCGGTAACTGTCGAAGGCGGAAGCCGGCACCTGATAGGCGCTTTCCGCTCCCTTGACCACCTCGGCCAGCAAATCGTTATTTGCAGAATTGTTTTCCGGATATTGCACAGACGGGCACCTCGCTTTTGAAATGGTAAGAAACATTATATCATATTTTATTCAAAATTGCAAGAAGAAAGAACAAAAAATTCATTTTTATTTTTTGGGGGGATGCTTTTCCCCTTGCCGCTTTCCAAAATCATATCAATTTTTGTGGAAAAACGCAGGACGGCTTGACAGCGCACACGCAATGCGGTACAATAAGCGCTGTAGAAAACGAGGGAAATCATATGGAGAGTCGGAAAATCTGGTTTTTGAGAGGCCTGCGGGACGGCGCGCCCCTGGCCGTCGGCTATTTTGCCGTGGCTTTCGCGCTGGGCATCAAGGCCACTGCGGCCGGGTTTTCGCCGCTGGCGGCCACGCTGATGTCGCTTCTGAATCTGACTTCCGCCGGAGAGGCGGCCGGCATCGTGCTGATGGGGGCGGGAACCACCTATGTGGAGCTGGCCTTTACCCAGCTGGTCATCAATTCCCGGTATTTGCTGATGTCCTGCTCCGTTTCCCAACGGCTTTCGCCCGAGACTTCGCTGCTGGCGCGGCTGTTGGTCGGTTATGGCCTGACGGACGAGATCTTTGCCCTTTCTACGGCCGCAGAGCCGCCGCTTTGTCCTTTTTACAGTTATGGCGCCATGACGCTGATGGTGCCGGGCTGGACGGTCGGCACGCTCCTGGGGTCGTTGGCCGGCAATCTTCTGCCGGCGCGGGTGAGCGTGGCGCTGGGCATGGCGCTTTATGCCATGTTCCTGGCCATCATTCTGCCGCCCGCCCGAAAGAGCCGGGTGCTGGCCGCGCTGGTGGCGGTTTCCATGGCGGCCAGCGCTCTTCTCACTTTTCTTTGTCACCGGTTTGAATGGACTTTCTTTACCGAGGGATTCCGGACCGTCGCTTTGTCTGTCGTGTTGCCGCTTCTTTTCGCGTGGCTGTTCCCGGTGCGGGAAGAAAAGGAGGAGACCCCATGATTCGGAATTTTTATGTCGCGCTCTTCCTCATGGCCGGAGTGACCTATCTCATCCGTGTCCTGCCGCTTCTGCTCATTCGCCGCGAGATCAGAAACAGGACGCTGCGCTCCTATTTTTACTATCTGCCTTTTGTCACGCTGTCGGTCATGACTTTCCCGGCGGTGCTGAGCGCGACCGGCGCGCTGTATTCGGCGCTGGCGGCTTTCCTGCTCTCGGCCGTGCTGGCGCTTTGCCGGTGCAAGCTCCCGGTCGTGGCCGGGGCGGCCTGCCTGCTTGTCTTTTTACTGGAACTGATCTGAACAGATGAGAGCCGCCCGGAAAACCGGGCGGCTCTTTTGCTTCAGCAGTCGGGTTCGGCAAAACGGGGAAGACGGAAATCGCGCAGCGCCTGTCTCCTTTTCTGCGCGTCCGGAAGATAATCTGTTAGGCAGTTCCAGAAAGCGGGGCTGTGATCCGGATGGCGGAAATGACAGTATTCATGGCAGATGACATAATCGCAGAGCACCGGGGGAAGCAGCACCAGATAGGTATTCAGCGAGACCGAAAGCGCCCCGGCACGGCACAGTCCCCATTTGGCGGTCATTTTGCGCAAAGAAAGGGCGGGCAGTTTTTCCGGGATTGGGAAAAAGGTGGAAAACCGCGCTTCAAAGGCAATCGGCAGAATTCTGGCCGCGGTCTTTTTCACAAAGGCCTCAAAGACCTTTTTGCGGAGCGCGGGATCTTCGGGGTCGGTCAGGGAAAGCGTCAGCGTCCGGCCGGAAAGGAGCGCCTGATTGCGTGCGGCTTTTTTCACCAGGATGTCGCGCGGTATGCCGAAGACCGGCACGGTTTCTCCCGGCAGAAGACGGAGCGGGGGCGTCCGGGTTTCCTCCCGTTCGGTCTGTTTTTTCCGCGCCCGGCGGATAAAGGGCAGGGAACGCCGGAGGAAGTTTTCAATTTCCGACAGGGGAACAGGGAGCGGTGCGGAGATCCGCAGCGTCCCGTCTGGCATAACCCGCAGGTTGATGTTTTTGATCTTTTTGCGGAAGAGCGTATAAGAAAAGGATTCTCCTTCCGCGGTGAAAGTGTGATTTTCTTCAACACTCATGGTGTTCGCCTTCTATCTGTTTTGGCTGTTTTGCAGATGCGCCAGACGGTCCAGCGCGTTTTGCAGAATAATCTGTGCCGAAAGGGTGTCAATCACGCCCTTTCTCTTTTTGCCGCGTGTGTCGGTCTCGTTTAAAAAGCGCGTGGCGGCCATGGTGGTCATGCGCTCATCCATCAGTGCCACGGGCAGTTCCGGGACGGCCGCTTCTATCAGCGCGGCCAGTTGACGCACACGGGCGGCGCGGGGCCCCTCGCTGCCGTTCATATTGACCGGAAGCCCCAGTACGATGGCCACAGCGCCCTCTTCTTTGGCGCGGGCGACGATCAGCGCGGCCGATTTTTCAAGACCGCCGCCGCTGATATTCCCGATGCCGTGAGCCAGCATCCGTGAACTGTCCGAGAGCGCAAGCCCGGTGCGCGCTTCCCCGAAATCCACCCCCAGAACGCGGCCTTTTGTGTTTGCAACGGCTTCAAGACTCACTTTTTTCTCCTTTTTCCAGCACATCCGCGAGAAAGGCTGTGAGATCCCCGAAAACTTCGTCCCGGCAGGTCTCGTTGTGCAGTTCGTGCCGGCCGCCGGGGTAGATCTTGCACCGCACATCGGCACATCCTGCCTTTTTTAAGCGGGCGGCCACTTTCAGAACCCCGCGTCCGTAATTGCCGACGGGGTCTCCGTCGCCTGCAAAAAGAAAGACAGGTAACCCGGCCGGCACCTTTTTTGCCCACTCTTTGGCGGACACGGCCGAAAGGAGCGAAAAAAGCGTGTCATAGCCGGCGGCGGTGAAAGTAAAGGTGCAATAGGGGTCGTTCCGATAGGCTTCCCGGACGGCCGGGTCTCTTGTCAGCCACGAAACGGGATCGTTTTCCTGCCGATAATGCTTGTTATAGCTTCCGAAAGCCAGAGAGGTCAGAAACCGGTTGCGGGCGCGGTCTCCCTCTTTTCGGGCAATCCGGTGCGCCAGTGCCAGCGCCACGCCGGTCGGTTTTTCCGGGCCGGCGGTGCCGCTCAGCAGGGCGGCGTCCAGTTCGTTTCCATAGCGGGAAAGATAAAGCCGGGCGGCAAAAGAGCCCATACTGTGTCCGTAAAGGACGATCGGCACCCCCGGAAAGCGTTTCCGTATCCATGCGGTCATGGTGTGAAGATCCTCCACCAGGAAATCCGCCCCGCCCCGCGCAACCGTGTAGCCGAGATTCTCCAGACCGCCGGCGGTCTGGCCGTGCCCCAGATGGTCGTTGCCGCAGAAGACATAGCCCGCGTCGGTAAAACGCCGCGCCCATTCGTCATAGCGGGTGACATATTCGCACATTCCGTGCGAGAGCTGGATCACGGCGCGGGGGCGCGCGCGGGTGACGGGCATCCAGACATAGGCGTGCACATCGGTTTTCCGGTCGGCGCTTTTAAAAGTGAAGTGTTCGTTTCCGGGCGTATTCATCGGGGGTCTCCTTTCTTTTGCGGGCGGCTTCCAGGAGAAGCGGCCGTTTGTTTCTTTTCGGGTCTTCCCAGACCCATTCCTGCAATTGCGCAAGTACTTGCGCGGTGTCGCGCGGGGCAATGCCGGCCTCCTGCTGCAGTTCCAGTCCGGTCACGGCCAGACGGCGCAGTTCCACGGCCGTTCCGTTTCTGTGCACCCGGCGGCACAGCGCCAGCGCTTCCCGGCTGTCCGTGTTCCGGCGATAGGCGATCAGTGCGAGCGCGTTTTCGTAAAAAGGGAAATGACGGCAGACAAACCGCCGGGCTTCAAAGGGCGTTTGCGGCAGGGGTTCTTTCCCGGCCGCCGAGAGTCCCACAAGATCCTGCGAAAAGGCGCGGGAGGTGTGAAGACGGCGGCACAGCTCCGCCAGTTCGCGGTCCGTCGCGTCCGGCAAAAGCGCCGCTGTGCGCAGGGCCGCGTTGACGGGAAGTAATGAAAAAGTCATCCCGTCAGGGGGTATGACCGGCGAAAGGGCGCCGAAGATCGCGCTCTGGCATCCGGCCTTTGCAAGGGCGCGCAGTCCGCGCATCGCGGCGGGGGCGCAAATCAGTTTTTCATATTCGGCAAAGATTCGTTCCACCGATACGTGCGTCAGCGCGGCGGCGCATCCGGCACAGGCGTTGGCCGTTTCTTTTTCAATGTCAAAATCCAGCGTGGCGGCAAACCGGAAAGCGCGCAGGATGCGTAGCGCGTCCTCCCGGAAACGCTCGGCAGGCGCGCCGACGGTCCGGATAATGCGCTTTTTAAGGTCCTCCTGCCCGCCGAAAGGGTCTGTCAGACCGGTGTCCGGCGCAAATGCCATGGCGTTGACGGTAAAATCGCGGCGCGAAAGGTCAAGCGTCAGACTGTGGGTAAAGGCCACGCTGTCGGGTCGCCGCCCGTCGCTGTAAGCGCCCTCGGTCCGGTGTGTGGTCATTTCGACCGGATGCCCTTCGGACAGGACCGTCAGCGTGCCATGGGCAAGGCCGGTCGGGATCACTCGGAAATCTGAAAAAACTTTTTTCATTTCATCGGGCGTGGCGTCGGTGGTCAGGTCATAGTCATGCGGAGGCGTGCCGCGCAGGAGGTCGCGCACGCATCCGCCGACCAGATAGACATGGAACCCGGCCGCAAGGAGCGGCGCGCGGACAGCCGCCACATAAGCGGGTATTTCAAAATGAACAGACAACAGGGCGACCTCCTTTTTTGATCAATTTATTTTATAGTTATATTGTACCACGAAATTTCTTTTGTGTAAAGTCTTCTTTCGGCAGTTTTTCCCACGGTTGAAGCGGATTTGTGCGCGGATACTAAAGAGGAAGAGCGGCAACGCCGTTCTTTGAAAGAGGTGGAATCATGACCGTTATGGATCGAATCGCGCTGGTGCTTGCTGTCATCGGTGCGCTCAACTGGGGCTCTGTGGGGCTTTTCAAATTTGATGTAGTGGCCTTTCTTTGCGGCGGTTCGGCCAGCGTGCTTGCCCGGATTATCTATACCGTGGTGGCACTGGCCGGTGTGTGGTGTATTTCCCTCATTTTCCGTCCCGACGAGGAAACACAGCGTACCTGAAACCCGTAAGGGTGGGGGATTGCCTGGTCTGATACAGGTTATCGGACAGGGGCGATCCCTTTTTTCTTTATTTAAAAATGCCTCTTGACATTAAAAAATTTCAGTGGTATAATAATGAAACATTAATTAGATAGTAAATTATTTAAAGAAAGGATGCTTCCATGTTCAAACGATTGGTAGGTTGTATTCGGGAATATAAAAAGCCGACCATCCTCACGCTCATTTTCATTGTGGGAGAAGCGGTGATCGAGACCCTCATCCCGTTTATTACGGCACGGCTGGTCAACGAGATCAAGGCCGGCGCCGGCGTGGCGGAGATCGTCCGGGTGGGATTGGTATTGGTGGCCATGGCGTTTGCTTCGCTGGCCTGCGGCGGTATCGCGGCACACACCTGTGCCAGAGCCTCGGCCGGGTTTGCCCGGAATGTCCGGCAGGATCTTTACTACAAGGTGCAGGATTTTTCCTTTGAAAACATTGATAAATATGCTTCTTCGCTTGTCACCCGGATGACCACCGATGTTTCCAATGTACAGATGTCCTACATGATGATCATCCGCACGGCCATCCGCAGTCCGCTCATGCTCATTTTTTCCATCGTCATGGCATTCGTGATGGGCGGCCCGCTGGCGCTTTCCTTTGTCATCATCATCCCGGTGCTGACTTTCGGGCTCATTCTGGTGGCGAGAAAAGCCATGCCCGCTTTCCGCCGCGTTTTCCGGAAATATGACCGTCTCAACGAACTGGTGGAAGAGAATGTGCGCGGAATGCGCGTGGTCAAGGGATTTGCGCGCGAGGATTATGAAAAGAACAAGTTCGGCACGGCTTCCGAGGATATCCGCGGCGACTTTACCCGCGCCGAAAAACTGGTGGCGCTCAACCGCCCCATCATGCAGATCTGCCTTTACTTCAACATGGTCTTCGTGCTTCTGGTCGGTTCGCGCATGGCCATTCTCGGCGAGCACGGCGTGGATGTCGGCCAGCTTTCGGCCATGATTACATACGGCGTGCAGATTCTCATGTCGCTCATGATGCTTTCCATGATCTATGTCATCCTGACCATGTCGGCCGAATCCATCCGCCGGATCTGCGAGGTGCTCGGCGAGGAGCCGACCATCAAGGCTCCGGCCGATCCCGTGCGGGAAGTGACGGACGGCTCGGTCTGCTTCCGGAATGTGAACTTCCGGTACAGCGCCGCCGCCAAAAAGAATTCGCTTTCGGATATCAATCTCCGGATCAGGTCGGGAATGACGGTCGGTGTGATCGGCGGCACGGGTGCCGGAAAGACTTCTCTGGTGCAGCTCATCCCCCGCCTTTACGATGTCAGCGAGGGCGCGGTCGAGGTCGGCGGCGTGGATGTCCGGCAGTACGATCCGGAAGTGCTCCGCGGCGCGGTCGCCATGGTATTGCAGAAAAATCTGCTTTTCTCCGGTACCATCAAAGAAAATCTCCGCTGGGGCAACCCGGACGCGACCGATGAGGAGATCCGGGATGCCTGCCGTCTTTCGCAGGCCGATGATTTTGTCATGTCCTTCCCGGATGGGTACGATACCTATATCGAGCAGGGCGGCACCAATGTCTCCGGCGGCCAGAAACAGCGCCTTTGCATTGCGCGGGCGCTCCTCAAAAAGCCGAAAATCCTGATTCTGGACGATTCCACCAGCGCGGTGGATACCCGGACGGATGCGCTCATCCGCGCAGGTTTCCGTTCCTTTATTCCGGAGACCACCAAGATCATCATTGCCCAGCGGATTGCCTCGGTGCAGGATGCCGATCTCATTCTGGTCATGGACGGCGGCCGTATCAGCGCCATGGGCACCCATGAGGAACTGCTGGAGCGCAGTTCCATTTACCGCGAGGTTTACGAACAGCAGGTGCGGGGAGGTGAAGAGGATGAAAAATAAAAGACCGATTCACGACAGCCCCAAAATGAACGGACGGGTCTTAAAACGGATCCTGCGGATGCTTTTCAGCTGTTATCCCGTGCTGGTGCCGCTGACCATCGTCTGTATTATCATTTCCTCCGTCACGGCCGCTATTCCTTCGATCTTTTTACAGCAGGTGCTGACATCCATTGAAAAATGGGCGCCGCTTCACGATTGGGCGTCGGCCCGTGTCGAAATTTTGCCCAAGGTGCTGCTGCTGATCGGATTTTATGTCATTTCCATTCTGGCCATCACGCTTCAGACGCAGTTTATGGCGCGCATCACGCAGGGCTTTCTTTGCCGGATGCGCCGCGCCATGTTTGACGGGATGCAGAATCTGCCCATTAAATATTTTGACACGCACAAGCACGGCGACATCATGAGTTATTATACCAACGATGTGGATGCGGTGCGGGAGCTGATCTCCCAGGCGCTTCCCGCGCTTCTCAACTCTGTCATTATTCTCCTTGCCGTCACCTTTATCATGATCTATTACAGCGTCTGGCTCACGCTGGTGCTCTTCCTTGGCGTGTTCGGCATGCTGACAGTGTCCCGCAAGGTGGGCGGCGGCTCGGCCAAATATTTCATCCGTCAGCAAAAAGCCATGGGCAAGACCGAGGGCTTTATTCAGGAAATGATGAACGGGCAAAAGGTCATCAAGGTTTTCTGCCACGAAGAGGCGGGCAAGGCCGATTTTGACCGCATCAACGACGAACTGTGCGCCGACAGTTTCCGGGCGCACGCCTATGCCAACACCCTGGGGCCGATCATCGGCAACATCGGCAACATTCTTTATGTGCTCATTGCCGTGGTGGGCGGCGTGCTGCTGTCGGCGGGGGCTTACAACCTCGGCTTTTACAGCACGGCCTTCAGCATCAGCCTTATCATTCCGTTCCTCAACATGGCCAAACAGTTTACCGGCAACATGAACCAGGCTTCTCAGCAGATCAACTCCGTGGTCATGGGCATGGCTGGCGGCGAGCGGGTCTTTGCCCTGATGGATGAAAAGCCGGAAGTGGACGACGGCTATGTGACGCTGGTCAATGTGGAAGAAAAGGACGGAAAACTGACCGAGAGTGCGGCGCACACCGGCAAATGGGCCTGGAAGCATCCGCACCAGGCGGACGGCAGCGTCACCTACACCCCGCTTTGCGGCGATGTGCGGCTCTTTGATGTCGATTTTGCCTATGAAGAGGGCAAACCGGTGCTTCATGATGTCACGGTCTATGCCGAGCCGGGTCAGAAAGTGGCCTTTGTCGGCGCCACCGGCGCGGGCAAGACCACCATTACCAACCTTATCAACCGCTTTTATGACATTGCGGACGGCAAGATCCGCTATGACGGCATCAATATCAACAAGATTAGGAAAGCCGATCTGCGCCGGTCGCTGGGCATTGTGCTTCAGGAGACCAACCTCTTTACCGGTACGGTGATGGATAATATCCGTTACGGCCGGCTGGACGCGACCGACGAGGAGTGCCGCGCGGCGGCCAGACTCGCGGGTGCGGACGACTTCATCACCCGGTTGCCGGAGGGCTATGATACCGAACTGTCCGGAAACGGCGCCAACTTCTCGCAGGGGCAGCGCCAGTTGCTGGCCATTGCCCGCGCGGCCGTGGCCGACCCGCCGGTCATGATCCTGGACGAGGCCACTTCTTCCATTGATACCCGCACTGAGGCCATCGTGCAACAGGGCATGGATCAGCTGATGGAAGGGCGGACGGTGTTTGTCATCGCCCACCGGCTTTCCACGGTCCGCAACTCGGATGTCATTATGGTGCTGGATCACGGCCGTATCATCGAGCGGGGCAATCACGAAAAACTGATTGCCGAGCGCGGCGTTTATTACCAGCTTTACACCGGCGCGTTTGAGTTGGAATAAGTTTAAAAAGACAAAAAAACAAGGTCAGATGAAGAATTATCTGACCTTGTTTTTTTGTGCGGATTCGGAAAAAAGAGCAGTCCAGATTGGGGCGGTTTCAGGCCTTTTCAAGAGCCTCGTTCATGAGGCGGTTGATGAGCACGGGATTGCCGTTTCCGGCCGTTTTTTTCATCACCTGACCCACCAGACTCTTGGCGGCGGCGGTCTTGCCGCGGCGGAAATCGGCCACCGATTGCGGATTTTCCGCAATCACCTCATCGACCAGTTTTCCCAGCAGCGCCTCGTCGTTGATCTGGAAGAGCCCTTCTTTTTCTACCAGCGCCCGCGGGGAACCGTCCTTTTCAAAGAGTGTTTTTATGACCTTTTTGGCGGTGGAACTGTTGATTTCCTCGTTGCCCAGAAGCGTGGCCAGTTCGCCCAGATGTTCGGGCCGAACGGGGCAGTCAAAGCCCTCGCCCGGCAAAAGGCGCAGAAATTCCGAAATAAGGAGGTTGGCCGCCAGTTTGGGGAAGGCGGTCACGGCGGCGGCCTTTTCAAAATAATCGGCCATCTCCTTTTCGGAGGTGAGGATCTCCGCGTCGTAGGCGGTGAGCCCGTATTTTTCCATATAGGTCTTTTTGCGCGCGTCCGGCAATTCGGGAATGGCGGCGCCCAGCGCCGCCACCGTGGCCGCGTCCAGTACGATCGGCGGGAGATCCGGATCGGGGAAGTAGCGGTAATCGTTGGCGTTTTCTTTGCCGCGCATGGCAAAGGTTTTACCGCTGTCGGGGTCAAAACGCCGGGTCTCCTGCAGGATGACGCCGCCGTTTTCCAGTTCGTCCACCTGCCGGCGGTATTCGTATTCAATGGCTTTGACGATAAACTGGAAGGAGTTGAGATTCTTCATCTCGGTGCGCGTGCCGAAGGCGGTTTCGCCGGCTTTCCGTACCGAGAGGTTGACATCGCACCGGAGCGAGCCCTCCTCCATCCGGCAGTCGGACACGCCGGTATAAAGGATGATGGCGCGGAGTTTCTGCAGGTAGGCCTTGGCTTCCTGCGCCGAGCGGATATCCGGCTCGGAGACAATCTCGATGAGCGGCACACCGCACCGGTTGCAGTCAATCATCGTGCCGTTTTTATCATCGTGTATCAGCTTGCCGGCATCCTCCTCGATATGGATGCGCGTGATGCCGATGCGCTTGGCGCCGCTCTCGGTCTCGATATCCAGATATCCCTCCCGACAGAGCGGCAGATCATATTGCGAAATCTGATAGGCCTTGGGCAGGTCGGGATAAAAATAGTTTTTCCGGTCCTCTTTGGAGTAGGAGGCGATGGTGCAATGCATGGCAAGGCCGGCCTTGACCGCGTAATCCACCACCTTGCGGTTGAGCACCGGCAGTGTGCCGGGCAGACCCATGCAGACCGGGCAGCACTGGGTGTTGGGTGCCGCGCCGAAGGCGGTGGGACAGCTGCAGAAGATTTTGGTTTCGGTTTTCAGTTCGGCGTGGACCTCCAGGCCGATGACCATTTCATAACCTTTGTAAAGCGTCATACCGGATTCCCTCCCATATCGTCTTCCAGTGCCGCGCCGGCCCGGTAAAGGAGCGCTTCCGAAAGCGGCCTGCCCATCAGCTGGAGACCGACGGGCATACCGCCCTCTCCCGTGCCGCAGGGCAGGGAAAGCGCGGGGATGCCGGCGACATTGGCCGGCACGCTGTAAATATCGCCCAGATACATTTCAAGCGGATTCCCGCTTTTTTCTCCGAGGCGGTAGGCCACGGTGGGCGCGACCGGAGACAGGATAAGGTCAAAGTGCTCAAAGAGCCGGTCGAAATCCGCCCGGATGAGGGCGCGCACCTGAAGCGCCTTTTTGTAGTAAGCGTCGTAATAGCCGGAGGAAAGGGCGAAAGTGCCCAACATGATGCGGCGTTTGACCTCTGCGCCGAAGCCCTGCGTCCGGCTGTTTACATACAGTTCGGTGATGTCGCCGAAATTTTCCGCCCGGTGGCCGTACCGGACCCCGTCAAAACGGGAGAGGTTGGAGGAGGCCTCGGCGCTGGAAAGCACATAATAAGCCGGCAACGCGGCGCGCAGGGTGGGCAGCGAGACTTCGCTCACGCTGGCGCCCAGTTTCCGGAAGCGCTCGGCGGCGGCAAGCACGGCGGCTTTGACATCGGGGGCGATTCCTTCTTCAAAACAGTCGCGCGGCAGGCCGATCCGCAGACCCGAAACGCCCCCGCCGATGCCCGAAAG
>ERZ779888.2144-NODE-2144-length-17155-cov-9.649240_pt1 | contig 17155 bp, 14 predicted proteins | sample MGYA00511245_ERZ779888 | MGnify/ENA primary metagenome ERZ779888 (study PRJEB29588, sample SAMEA2155255) | human gut metagenome | biome: human gut; feature: human-associated habitat; material: faeces | place: Denmark | collected 2008/2010 ... | reverse complement strand
GACCATTTCATTTCTTCTGCATTTTTATCCCTTGACAAATCCATAGCCGGCTGCTACCGCTTTCGGCGCACCGAAAAGCGGGCCGAAAACGCTCCAAATCCCCGGGGCCGCTATCCTTACCCTCCCGCGCCCCTGCGAGGCCACAAACCGGCCCACAGGGGCAAACACGGGGGTTCTGTCGCCTGTGCTGCCAGCTTCTGCTGTGCACGGTAACGTTCGGCAGACGCTTCGACCATGGCCAACTGGTGCTGATGGAACTGCTTCACGGCCTGTCTCCATGGCAGGATCGTGTAGAGCAGGGAACCGTTCCGCTTGCGTCCGTCTTTCAGCGTGACAGTGGTGCGCTCTGTGCGGATGAGGCCCTTTTCCTCCAGCGACCGCACATATTTGCACACCGTGTTGCGGCTCATGCCCACCGCATCACCGATAGTGCGGTAGCTGGGATAGCACTGGTAGGTGGTGCGGTTTTCGCAGTACATGAGAAACGAGTACACGGCAATTTCGCCGGGGGACAGGCCCAGCTGGCAAAGAACTTTCGGCAGGGGGTAGTAGTTTCGGGCGGGCGTCTGCCACGGCAGGGTGCGGATCATCGGGCACCTCCCGTCTGCCGGTCCACCCAGCGGCAGAACTTTTCCTTGGGGACGACGATGCGATTGCCGATGCGCAGGGCCGGGAAGCTCGCTTCGTACATCAGCTCATAAGTGCTGGAGATAGAAATGCCCAGCACCTTTGCCACCATTTCCGCGTTGAGAAATAGCGGCATCTGGTCGTAGGTGGTATAGTCAGATTGTTTCATGAGATACTCCTCGTTTCAAATTCAGAGAAAAAGAACTTGCGTTTCGGAGGTCTCTCTGTTAGACTTGTGGCAGATGGCGTCTGCGTTTTCCGAAGCGCGGCGTGCCGCCGGACTGTTGCCGCAGTTCGGCGGCTTTCTTTTTGGATGGAATGGTGGATGGGCTGCCCTCCTTTCATAGATGGAATATACCCGATTGACAATATTACTATTATCGGGTATTATGAGTATAACAGATAAAAACGCATTTGCAAGGCGTTTCAAAAATATCGGCACGCACGCAAAAAATCAATCGGGTACGGAGGTCCTGCCATGTTTCAAATGAACCACGATGCGGTGGATTTCTTTTCCGTAGACTTCACATCAGCCTGTACGATCGTTGCACGGGAGGAATATCCTCTCGGATATTTCGCAGCGCAAGCGATGGAGGTATCCGGCAGACTTGACGGTGATATAGACGCTGCGGCCAAAGAATTTGCTGCGGAAGCGCAGATGTTCTTTGCCGCCCGCGATCCCTCCAGCGCAGGGATTGCCAATGACGCATATGGACGACTGAGGGCTCTGCTGCGGGAGCTTCCACTGTACGGCATTCTCCTGCCGCGCTCTGACACAATGCCGTCATGCTTTTCCAGCGCTTCCGAACATCAGACGATGTGGGATGAGATGATGACCAAGGGAACACGCAACAACAACGACTACACCCACTGGATCTCGCGGATATGCAGGATTGGTGCGAACCTGCATGAATTCCAGCGCAACACCAACTGGATGCTGTCAAAGTATTTTGATAAACTGACCTCTCATCGGCGCGAGGACTATATTGACGCATATGGCCGTTTCAAAGATGGTATCCGCGACACCAAGCTCATTGATCTCGATGATGAGGACCTCTGCCTTTTCGGAGACCCGTCCCCGTATTCCTTCCGTTTTGACTTCCCCGCGCACATATCCTTTATCCCTTACCATGATGAGAAGACCGGGAAGCCGAAGCTGGCGGAGCGTTCCACTTTTGATGACCTCGTTTCGTTCTATTATTTGGATTTGACGCGAGGGCTTGCCGCGGGCAACCTCCCCCGCAGGTGTAAAAACTGCGGCCACTGGTTCGTTGCGGTCGGCGGGCACAACACCCAATACTGCGACAGACCGATCCCCGGTCAAGCCGGAAAGAGCTGCCGCAGTGTGGGCGCACATGAGACGGCAAAACGAAAGCTCAAAGAGACCTCTGCGAAAGAATACGCCCGCACCTATAATCGGTTGAAGGCAAGGAAGCAGCGCGGCGCGATCTCCAGCGACGAATGGAATCAGACTGTCGCCGTCGCGGAAGAGCTCCGCGATGCCTTTCAGAGAGGTGATCTATCGGAGTCGGAATACTGCCGCAAGCTGAAAGCTCTGTAAGGCTTATGGGATAAATCGAATAAGGGAGCGCCTCCGGCATTTTTCCTGCCGGAGGCGTTCCTGTATTCTTTGCTTATACCGACGCAGAAGTTGCGTTGCGTATGTCAGCCCGTACAGCACCATGATGATGCAACGGGCTGTCCGCCGTTTGTGAGCGGCAGAACGGCGCAATCAGCCGGCAGTATGGTTTTGCCAATTATCCCCGGCGTTGTTACAATACTCAAAAACGACCGGGAGGACGGAATTATGAGAAAGCATTCGGAGATCACGAAGAAGGAATTGGCGCTGTTCCCGGGGTATCTGCGGCGGGAGGAGCGGGAAGCATCCACCATTGAGGCGTACCTGCGGGCGGCTCGGAAGTTCGCCGCGTGGCTGGATGGCCGCGCAGTGACGAAGGAGCTAGCGGCAGAATGGAAGGCGCACCTGCTGGAGCAGGGCTACCGCCCTGTCAGCGTCAACGCCATGCTGGCGGCGGTGAACAAGCTGTTCGTCTGCATGGGGCGGGAGGACTGCAAGGTGCGGTACCTCAAGCTCCAGCGGCAGATGTTCCGCAAATCGGAGCGGGAGTTGACCCGCGCCGAATACCAGCGGCTGCTGGACGCCGCCCAGGCGCGGGGCGACATACGGCTGCTACTTCTATTGGAAACCCTCTGCGCCACGGGTATCCGGGTCAGTGAGCTGCAATACATCACCGTGGAGGCGGCACGAAACGGCGTGGCGGAAATCGCCCTGAAGGGCAAGATCAGGACCATTCTGCTGCCCACGAAGCTGTGCCGCAAGCTATTGAAATACGCCAAAAAGAGGAACATCTGCCACGGGCAGATATTCCTGACGAAAAAAGGGAACGGGCTGTCCCGGAAGTTCATCTGGGCGGAGATGAAAAAGCTGTGCGAGGCGGCAAAGGTGGCGCGGAGCAAGGTGTTCCCTCACAACCTGCGGGGGCTATTCGCCCGGACGTTTTACGCCGCCTGCCGGGATGTGGTACGGCTGGCGGACGTGCTGGGACACAGCAGCATCGAGACGACCCGCATCTACCTGCTGTCCACGGCAAAAGAAAGTGCCCGCCAGCCGGACAGGCTCAACCTACTCAGCGGGTGGGCATAATTATTATTTCGCGCTGTTTGGCGGAAGCCGAGGCATAGCAACGCCCCACGGCTATGACCGCGGGGCGGAAAATGGATATGATTGGAAGAGCCGGTTCAAAATGCAACGGATCGGCTCTGCCTTGTCGTGTGAAATTGTTGCGTTTGCTTGACTTTATCCGCGAAATGTGCTACTCTACCACTGTGATTTTGACGATACACTGGACATTTTTACCAGCAACTCGTCGAACTAATAATTATGTCATGAACGGAGTGGCTATGGCACGGAGAAGAACGAACGACGCGAAGATAGACCCAGCCCTTTTCCGTCGCGGTGCATCGTCTGTGACGCTGTCGGAGGACGTAATCGCGGCCTACCTGTCTATTCTCCGTGAGGAGGGCCGCACGGGGCAAAGCCTCCGTCTCTGCGAGACCGTGCTGCGGCAGTTCCTCGCGTTCCTGTCTGACGGCGTGATCACGAAGGACTCCCTGCCCGCGTGGCGGGAGCAGCTGCTGTCCGAGGGCTTTGCCATCCGCACGGTGAATTGCCGTGTCTCCACGGTGAGCGCGCTGCTGGAGGCCATGGATTGCCGGGAATTTCAGGTAGACCGTCAGCTTCGCCCGCCTCAGTTCGAAGCGCCGGAACTGACACGGCAGGAGTACCTGCGGATGCTGCAAACGGCGAAGGTGTTGGAGGATCGGCGGGGCTACGCGCTGGCGAAGCTGTTTGCCACCACGGGGTTGTCGGTGTCCGACCTGCCGTTGGTAACGGTGGAGGCAGCGCAGGCCGGACGGCTGGTGAAGGGCCGGGAGATCGTTCGGTTTTCGGAGGGGCTGCAAACCGATCTGCTGGATTACGCCAAGCAAAACGGAAGAAGCTCCGGCACGATTTTTACACAGAAGAACGGCTCGCCACTCATGCGCACGCAGGTGGGCGTGTACATCCAAAAGTTAGGGCAGGACGCGCAGATACCCGCCGAGAAGGCCAACATCCGCGCCCTGCGCCAGCTGCACAAGGCCGCCGTGGCGGCCATAGAAGCCAACTTCGACCTTCTCGTCCAGCAGGCATACGAACGGCAGCTGGAGCGGGAGGAGGTGGAGACTGGGTGGTAAGAACCGCATTACGAGTACCGTCTGCAAAAAATATCCAACGCCTTGTATATCAGGTCGCTTAGAAACAGGGCATGTGCAGATAAAATACGGGGGAATGGCGATGTCCTATCAGGATCACGGTCGCATTTCTGTACTGATGAGCGTATATAACGGTGCAGACACTTTGGAGAAAGCGATCAATTCCATTTTGGAACAAACGTATCAAAACATAGAGTTTATTATATGCGATGATGCTTCAACAGATGAAACGTGGGGCATCATTCAGCGTTACAAAGAGAAAGATCAACGCATCCTCTGCTTTCAAAACCAGCAAAACGTGGGCTTGGGGGCATCGTTGAACCGCTGTTTTGCGCGCTCAACAGGGCAATTCATCGCTAGGCAGGATGCGGATGACATTTCGGACGCAGATCGTCTAGAACGGACGATCTCATTTTTGCTGTCTTCGTCCGCCCCCTACGCCGCGTGTGGTGTTCGTGTTTTCGATGACGAAGGCATTTGGAGTGTGCGCCAGTATCCACAAGTCATTACGAAACACACCATCGCACAAAAGAACCCTTTCTTTCATCCGACCATGCTGTTTCATCGAAGCGTTTTTGAGCAGGTCAACGGATACAGCGAGACCGCAGAGACGCGCCGCACTGAGGATTATGATCTTGTAATGAGATTAGCTGCCGCGGGAATGATTGGGCAAAACCTGCAAGAGATACTTTATTCCGTTTACGAGCCAGAAAATGCATATCTGCGCCACACAAGAAAGACTCGATGGTACGAGATCAAAGTTCGCTGGCGGGGGCTGCGTATGATGCACTCTCCGGCAAGTGATTATATCTATTTGGTGAAGCCTGTGATCATGAGCATGATCCCGCGATGCTGCTTGAAGCAGGTAAAGGAATTACAATGGAAGCTGCAAAACAAAAAGTGAGGATGTCATGAGTGTTTCAGTCAAGAGTTACGTCCACGAAAAAATAGAAGCCTTTAGGCGTTTTACACCTCTTTTAAAAGAGCTGGTTGTCAGAGACATCAAGGTTCGCTATCGGCATTCGGCATTGGGACTGGTGTGGACGGTGTTGAATCCACTTCTGATGATGGTGGTCATTACGATCGTCTTTTCTACGCTGTTTAAGCAGAACATACCGAACTTCCCGATTTATTATTTGTCGGGCTCTTTGATTTTTTCATTCAATTCAGAGTCAACGACCACCGCCTTAAGCTCCATCATTTCAAACGCATCGCTGATAAAAAAGGTATATATTCCCAAGTATTTGTTTCCCCTTTCGAATGTGCTGTCAGGCTTGGTGAACTTAGGCTTCTCTCTGATCGCCATGTTCATCGTGATGCTGGTCACCCGTGCCCCGTTTCACGCGACACTGCTGCTTCTGCCTATCCCGATTTTTTACACGTTTCTTTTTGCCGCAGGGCTCGGCATTCTGCTATCCGCCATCACGGTTTATTTCCGGGATATTGCTCATTTTTACAACGTTTTTATTCTCGCTTGGACATACTTCACACCCATTTTTTATCCAGTTGAAATACTGCCGGACGCAGCCATGAAAATCATGAAATGCAACCCGATGTATCACCTGGTGTCCTATATGCGTGATTTGGTGTTGTATGGGGTATTCCCCAGCATGAAGGAGAACCTTTTGTGCATTGGTATGGGAGTAGTGACGCTGGCTTTAGGGCTCTTTGTGTTCTACAAGAAGCAAGACAATTTTGTGCTGTTTGTTTGACAAACGAGGGGGGGTATTTCGATGAGTGCCGTCGTTCGCGTAAACGATGTGTCTATGATGTTTAATCTGAGCTCAGAAAAAATCGACAGCATCAAGGAGTATTTCATCAAGGCGCTTCGACATGAGCTGCATTTTCAAGAGTTTTGGGCACTGAAAAATGTTTCGTTCGAGTTGGAAAAGGGTGACTCTATCGGAATCGTAGGGTTGAACGGATCAGGCAAAAGCACGCTGCTGAAAATTGTGTCTGGCATTCTGAAACCCACGAAAGGAACTGTTGAAACAGTAGGAAGCATTGCTCCTCTGATCGAACTAGGGGCAGGCTTCGATGCCAATTTATCCGCGAGGGAGAACATCTACCTGAACGGTGCAATTCTAGGTCACAACCGCGCTTATATGGATGAAAGGTTTGATGAGATCATTGAGTTTGCGGAGCTTCAGGACTTCGTTGACACAGCAATCAAGAATTATTCCTCAGGTATGGTGGCTCGTTTGGGCTTCGCTATTGCGACCATGAATGTCCCGGACATTTTGATCATCGATGAAATACTGGCTGTGGGCGACTACAAATTTCAGGAAAAGAGCTTTGCCCGTATGAAGAAGATGATCGAATCAGGCGCAACAGTCGTGTTTGTTTCGCACTCAATCCAACAGGTAAAGCAGATATGCAAAAAAGCCCTTTGGCTGGAACATGGCAGCGTGAAGATGCTGGGTGATGCCGAGTCCGTATGCAACTGTTATATGGGCGAGGGGTAACGGGAGCACATATGGAGAAGAAGAAAATCCTGATCACGATAAACCAGCTTTTCAAAGGCGGCGCGGAGACGGCGCTGATAAACCTTCTTCACGTTTTGCCCGCAAGTGAGTATGAAATTGATCTGCTGATATTTGACCAAATTCAGCTGAGGGGCAGTATTTCCCTTATCCCTAAAATCCCGAAATGGGTGCATGTCATCAACATAGCTGAAGCGGAAGGAAAGGTTGCTTTCGTCAAAAAAGCGGCGTTCAAGCTGCATCGAAAGGTAACCGGAGAACAGCGTTTCAGGCAAGCTGCACGGCAATACCTGCATGATCGGTTCTACGATGTGGCCATCTCGTATGGAGAATGGTTTTCCAGCGCATTGGTCGCTCTTGATACAGCTGCCCGAAGGAAATATGTGTGGATACACGCGGACATCGACAAGGCGGCTTTCCTCCATCCTGACATCCTGCGTTATCAGGATTTTTTTGACGGATTTATTTTCGCCTCGCGGCACTCCATGGAGGCTGCCCTTGCGAAGTTCCCAAAGTTAAAACGATGTAGCTTTGTTATACACAATCAGGTAGACAGGGATAGGCTACGGCAACTCAGTAAACAGCCGCCACCCGTGGAGCTTCCTATGGACGGCCTACCGCTTCTTTTAACCGTGGCAAATATACGGGGCGAGAAAAACCATCTGCGACAGGTCGAGGTCATGAAACTGTTGTTTGACAGAGGCTATCGCTTCCATTGGGTAAATGTGGGCAGTCTCGCAAAGACGGATTTGGTGTCACGTGTAAAGCAGTCCGCGGCAGATGCGGGACTATGCGCGTATTTCCACCTTCCCGGTGCGGTAAGCAATCCCTATTCGCTTATGTGCCGCGCGGATGCCGTGTGCGTCCTGTCAGATCACGAGTCATGGTCCATGGTCATTACAGAAGCCAAGCAACTCGGCGTGCCGGTCATCGCCACAAAGACCTCCGGCGCATTGGAGCAGATCGTGGATGGAAAAACAGGTCTGCTGTGCGGATTTTCGGCGGAAGAGATCGCGGCACGCATAGAAGCCTTTTTAAATTCAAATGCACTCCGTGCCAACATCCGCGAGAATTTGAGGGCAGAGGCATTATGCCCGGACACACTAGACACGCTGGGGCCCATACTCTCTGAAGGTAAAAAGAAAGTCCTGTATGTATTCGACAACATCAACTACCTAAGCGGCGCTCGTAGTGCGGCGCTTACACAGGCGAAAATGGTATCCCGTTTGGGACAGGTAGATCTGTTTTCTTTGGAAGCCTGTCAGGACGAAACCCTCACACAGCAATATCACATCTTGAGCACGAGCGATGATCCTACGCTGCGGCTACTTTCGCATCCGTTGCGCGAGACCATTAAAGACTCCACTATCCCGCGGAGGGCGAAGCTGCTTCGGTGTTTGTATGCTGTTTTGGCTCGTTTGGGTCAGGAGTCGCTGATCCCCGACCTACTGCTGAAGCGCGGGATGTGTGCCGCCTTCGAGGGCTATGATGCGATTTTCGTTGTAAGCGAAGCATCTAAGCTGCGCCGGTTTGTTTCCGAGCGGAAGCATCCCGTAAAAGTACAGTGGATACACACGGATTATGCGGCGTGGCGGGAGCGCAGCGCGTGGACTAAAGCGGTCACAAAGCACGATGCGACGCTGTATAGTCGGTTTGACACCATTGTCTGTCTCAATCGGACTTTGCGAGAAAAGTTTGTCGCCATCTATCCGCAGTTTGCGGAAAAGACGATTGCCGTACCCAATCCGATATTGCGGGATGAGATACTTCGGAGGGCCGCCGAGCCGCCGACGGTCAAAGTGGACGATACGAAGTTCAACCTGATCACCATAGGCCGCTTCGAGCAGGAAAAGCGGTACGACCGTCTGCTTGCAATCGCAGCAGAGCTTAAAAAGCAAGGGCTGGCCTTCCACTGGTACTTCGTTGGTGACGGAGTATTGTATCAGGATATAGCGGCGCTGCGAGTTCAGATGGGGCTGCAAGAATATGTGACACTGACGGGCATGATGCCGAACCCGTGTCCTCTTCTGAAGCAGTGTGACCTGATGGTGCTGTTCTCGGAGTACGAGGGTACGCCGGTAACGATCGATGAGGCAGCGGTACTGGGTGTGCCCGTGCTGGCAAACGATGTCGGCGGCGTGAGAGAGCAGGTCGAGAGGCTTAGCTGTGGTCGGACTATACTCGATGCGGTTGATATATATGAGCTTGCTCAACAAGTATATGAAGTAATAGTAAAAATAAGCAGCGGCCTGTAAAGGCACAATGGGGGATAATTGTGAAAAAGGAAAAACTGCTATTTGTAATTAGCCAATTCTATAAAGGTGGAGCAGAAGTCTCTCTGCTGAATTTGTTGAAACGTATTGACAGCACAAAATATGATGTAGATTTGATGGTCATGAACCAATGCCCAGCAGAAGGGGCTGTGGACATCATTTCAGAGCTGCCGAAAAACGTGAAGGTTATTGATGTGTATCGGCAAAACAAAAATCTTTCCATCGTGGCTAGAACTTTGTCAAAGCTGCTTTTTACCTCAGAAGACTTAGAGAAGTTTGCATCCACGGCACTTCAGTATGCGCGGGAGCACACATATGATTGGGCATTCCACATTGGTGAATGGTGGAGTCCTGAATTTGTCGCGCGAAAAGTCAAGGCAACCAGGAAAGCAGTATGGATACACACCGATATTTCTTTGGCATCTTCCTTTCAAAGTGAAGAGTTCTTCCGTTTTGCTGACTGCTTTGATAGGTACATTTTTGTTTCAAAAAAATCGATGGTAGAAAGTTCGACTAAGTTCTCGTTTTTGAATGAAAAGTCCACTTGCATTTACAACATATGTGACGTGGATACCATTCTTTGCAAAAGCACACAACGCACAACGGATGGTGTCTTTGATGTGCCTGTCGTCCTGACGTGTGCAAATATCAGGAAAGAAAAAAACCACAGACGGCAAGTGGACGCAATGAAACTGCTAAAGGATCGTGGGGTAGCTTTCAAGTGGGTCAACATTGGCTCAACGGCAGACACGACCGGGGTGAATGAACTGCGCTCCCGAATAAAAGAGTGCGGGTTGGAAAAGGATTTTCTCTTGCTTGGCCCAAGGGAAAATCCCTATCCTTACATAAGGAGCGCGGATATTGTCGCGGTTCTATCGGATTATGAATCGTGGTCGATGGTAATTACCGAGGCAAAGATTCTAGGAACTCCCATCATAGCCACAAAAACGTCAGGGGCATTAGAGCAAATAGAAGATGGAAAAACGGGTGTATTGACAGATTTCACCGCAAAAGATATAGCTGACAAATTAGAACATCTGATTTTGAACTCTGACTTCCGCAACGAAATCAGGAAAAATATAGCGGGTTTTGACAACACAGACGATATTCTTGATGATTTCTATCGTTTACTAAATAGTAAACAAGAGGAAAATGTCGGAAACCAAAAGCTCCTATACGTTATAGATGACATAAACTACCAGGGCGGCGCTCACGTTGCCACAAAAAATCTGATATGCTCCCTACTAGCAAACAACCATGACATCACGATTTTCTCCGGCGTTATACCAACCGTCAAAGCAAGAAATGATCTGCGCGGAGTCAAGTTTTTCGGCTGGCAACAATGCAATGTGAACAAGCTGTTTTATAGTCGTTTGGCGGATTGTTTAAGTGATCCTACACTTTCAAAGAAAGCTAAGAAACTTAAACTAACAATGACCTGGGAAAGCAAAGTCAGAAAAAATCCAAATGTTTTCGATGAATATGTCAAGAGAAGCCTATCAGATTTGTTTTCTGAATACGATACCGTCTGTGTCATGTCTGAAAGCTCTGCTTTCCGTACCGAAGTGGCAAAATCAAGTACAAATCGGAAAATACAATATATTCATACCGATTATGCCGCCTGGTGCGCTCTTTCGGATTGGAGCAGGATGATTACCGCCAATGATGCTGAGATATATGCCGCATTCAACAAAATAGTTCTCTTGTCTGAGGGTATCCAAAAACGTTTTGTCGAGATGTACCCTCAACTTGAAGAGAAAACCGTGGTAAATCAGAATTTGCTACTAAGTGACGACATACGAAAAAAGGCAGAGCCCATCTCTCCAAAAGGTGTGTTGATAAACCTTGTCACCGTGGGAAGAATTGACCACTACAAGGGATTTGATCGAACCTATAATGTATTTCAAAAGCTATACGATGAGGGGTATCAGTTTCATTGGACGATTATCGGAGACGGTGAGGATTTTTGGGCAGTCAAAAATCGGTTTGCACAGCATGAGTATGCAAATTGTATCACAATGACCGGCAGCAAAGAAAACCCTTTTCGTGAAATGAAAAAGGCCGATGTATTTGCTCTGTTTTCGCAATATGAGGGACTACCAAACACCATATACGAGGCAATGATTTTAGGATTGCCGGTTATTGCAACAAATGTAGGAGGGATTGCCTCGCAAATTAGTGTGGGTGAGAATGGTTGGCTCGTGGATAATGATGAGGAGGCAATTTACCAAGGCCTAAAGCATATTTTCGAAAATCCACAAGAGGTTGCAAAGTACAAAGAAAATCTTGCGAATTATTGCTATAAAAATGACGAGATTATTGAGATAACGGAACAAATCATTTTCGGGGGTGAGTAAGAGATGCATAAAGATACAATGCGCTTCAGGAAAATCCCTTTTGAAATATGTGCAGCCCTCCTCTCCGCCCTTTATCTGACCTTCCTCGTTGACACCTACACCCTGAACACCGTTTCCAAGCGCGTGTTTGTATTCTGCTATTTCCTTGTTATGTCCCTCGCGGCGGTGTTCCTGCGGCGCAAGCTGACAAAAGAAAAAGCACAGCGAAAGGGGGCGCTGGCGGCAGCGGGTATCCTGGCGGCGCTGATCATTGTGCTCGGTCACAGTGTCTTCTTTCCTTCCGCCAAGGAGACCACCGTCTCGCTCTCTGCACTGCCCTGCGAGGATGAAAGCTATCACGAGGTATGGTTCACCTCTTTACAGGTGGACGGGCGGGAGGCACAGCTTTCAAATTTGGAAGTGGATGCCATTCAGGGCTGGATATACGACCGCGGTGGTGACGACTATGTGTACTATCCGGGCGAGGACAACGGCGAGAACTACCTGACGTTCAAGGTCACAGGCCAAGCTGTTAATCTACACTTCGGGCAAAACGCCTGGTCGGGCATCGTAAATATTTGGGTCGATGGGACTGCCGGAGACACACTGCTGCTGACAAGTGAGGACAACAGCAGCGTAGACTATACCGTCAACGCGGTACGGCACTATGCCGCGTGGGAGTACATCCTCTACGGCCTCGGCGCATGGGCGGTCATCTGGTTCTTTATCCGTGTGCTCTTGGCGCTATTCACCCGCTGGGCGGGACTTCGCCTGAACTGGACACGCCGCCAAACCATGATCGCACTCCTCGTGATTGCGGACACAGCGGTGCTGTTTTTCACCAGTGAAAAGATACATCCCACAACACTGACGCGCATTTTTCTTGTGCTGCTGACCATTGTGGCCATAGCGAAGCTCAATACCCCAAAGCGCGGTACATTCATGGAAAAATACTGCGCCAAGTCATGCTATTGGGCCATTGGCCTCATCAGCCTGTATGCCTCCTTTGCCAGCTTCGGCCAGCGCTTCTTCCTGGACGGAAACACCCGTATGCACTTCTCGCTGCCGGGCACACTGTACCTTCTGTGCGGCGTTCTGTGGTTCGTCCCCGTGATCTGGCTGCTGCTGTACGGCCTGGAAAAGCTGTCCTGCGAAGAGCGGAAGCTGCCCTGCACCGATGGCCGGCGCAAAGCGTGGTGGATCTTGTTCGGCTCGTTGGCGGTCTGTCAGGTAGTGGTGCTGTGCATTCTGTGGCCGGGCGGGTTTCCGCCAGACTCAATCGACCAGCTCTCCCAGGCCGTTGGCCTATATGGGTACAATGATTGGCATCCGCTGCTGCACACCCTGCTGGAGCGGGCGACTTTAGTGGTGTTCCATCAGGCAGGTATGATAACCGCAGTGCAGATGCTGCTGTTCACACTGCTGCTGACCTCTTTCCTTTGGTTGGGATATGAACGGGGCGTTTCGCTGCGGAAGCTGATTGTAACAGGTTGTCTGTTCCAGCTGCTCCCCAACCAGGCACTGTCGTGGAGTAACGTGCTCAAGGACTTCCCGTTTACGCTTGCGCTGCTGTGGGGCTTGTACCTGCTAGCGCTGCTGGCGTTGGATATGCCGCAAAGCCGAAAGCTGTACTTTTGGGCGCTGCTGGCGCTGGATATGTTCCTGATCATGGGGCTACGGCACAATGGCATCGTGCCGGCTGCGGTCATGATGGTGCTGTGCGTTGTGTTGACGCTGCGGAATTACCAAAAATTCCGTCTGCGGGCGGCAGCGGCGGTCATGGCCGCATTGGCGGCGTTCGCCATACTCAAAGGGCCTGTATTTCAAGCCCTGCAGGTGGGGACAAACGGCATGAGCCCGTATACCACCATGCTCATGGCAGCGGCATCTTGCATCAACAAGGATCTGCCGCTCTCAGATGAGGCAAACGCCATCATGGAGGAGGTTCTGCCGCTGGAGGACTGGCACGACTACTACAATCGTTACCAGGGACATGACCCCTATTTTTGGGGACGACCGGCAGCGTCAGTACCGTATGACACTGCCGGCGTAACGGCGAGCAAGGCGTTCCGCGTTTATCTTGAGGCGCTGGTAAATTACCCGGACGTGGTCATCAAGGATCGACTGGACGGCATGGACATCATGTGGGATGTAGTGCAGCCGTTGGACAGCTTTAATTCCAAATCTTTTGATCATGTCTATTCGTTTGGGGCAGAGCACATGGCGCACATTCCCATTTCGTTAAATGGCTTGATACAGCAGGCAGACGGAACTTACATCAAAGAGACTTTCTTGGCGAAAGCATACTCCTCGTGCAAGAACACCCCGCTCAACAGCGCTGCGGATATGCTGCTGTGGCGCACCGGCGCATACCTGATCGCGTTCCTTGCATTGGTGGTGTTTTGGTGGAAAAACCGACTGGGTAAGTTGCTATGGGCCGCTATTCCCATGCTGGGAAACGTGGCCGCATCAATGCTAGTGCTGTATCACCAAAGTTTCCGCTATGTGTACTTCATTCAGCCCAGCGTGCTGGCTCTGATCTTCCTCTCGGTGCTCTTCAAGGAAAAAATGCAGCATCCGCCCCAAAAAACACGTAAAACCGTCAAGACAAAATAAAATAGACTTCTTATCAGCGATTATGTGGAACAGGGGTACCCCTGTTCCACCCCGCGTACACGCGGGGTGTGAGAAAAGAGAAAGAGAGAATGTACTATGGATAAGATCGCAGTATTAATTCCCTGCTACAACGAAAGTGCCACGGTGGCAAAGGTCGTGCGTGACTATCGGGAGGTTCTCCCGGAAGCGACGGTTTATGTGTATGATAACAATTCCACGGACGGAACAGATGAATTGGCCCGCGCAGCCGGGGCTGTTGTTCGCTATGAGCGTCGGCAAGGAAAGGGAAATGTTATCCGCACTATGTTCCGGGACATTGAAGCACAATGCTATTTGATGATCGATGGTGATGACACTTACCCAGCAGAGGACGCACGGGCCATGGTCGATAAAGTCCTGGTAGACGGCTATGACATGGTGGTAGGTGACAGACTGTCCTCTACATACTTTACAGAGAACAAGCGCCCTTTCCACAATAGCGGAAATGTACTGGTACGCAAGCTGGTCAACAGCTTTTTCAAGGGAAATGTTACCGATATAATGACAGGCTATCGTGCATTCAGCCGGTTGTTTGTAAAGAGCTTTCCAGTTCTCTCAAAAGGCTTTGAAATCGAAACCGAGATGACCATCCACGCGCTGGACAAGAACCTAGCACTGGCCTCCGTCCCCGTGGGCTATCGTGACAGGCCGGTCGGAAGTGAGTCCAAGCTCAACACATTCTCTGACGGCTTTAAGGTACTTCGGACGGTCGCACGGTTATTCAAAGACTATAAACCGCTGCCGTTTTTCGGCATTATCGCTGGCGTTTTGATGTTATTTGCACTAATCCTGCTTTTCCCCGTTTTGACGGAGTTTACCCAAACCGGGCTTGTACCTCGCTTACCCACCTTTGTTGCCGCCTGTTTTATGGCTTTGTTTTCCCTGCTTTCGCTCACCTGCGGTCTTATTTTGGATACCGAGAACAAAAAGAGTCGTCAAAATTTCGAGCTACAAATGACTATCATCCAAAGCATTTATGAAAAAGAGTGATTTTGAAGAAGCGCTTTGCTTGCTCCGGCGTATGGACCTACGTGGCCTGCTTATATCACCTACTAAGAACGGTTTTCTTCAGCTGGGACGTTATGTGATAGTTGGCGGTGGGGCATTTTTGGTGGACTTCGGCAGCTACTGCCTATTGGGACATTGGGGTGTTCATTACATGGCGGCAGGCATCCTGTCGTTCATTCTCGGATTTGCCTTCAATTTTCTGATTTCCCGCTTGTTGATTTTTAGTACAGCTGCCGAAAAACGCATTAACATCAGGGAACTCGTATCCGTACTGGCCATTTCCTTACTTGGCTTACTGATAACAGAGGGTCTGCTGTACGTAGGAACGGATATGCTCAAAATGGATTTCCGGCTCTCGAAAATTATTGCATCGGTCATTGTCCTCTTTTGGAATTATTTTGCGCGGAAAATTGTCGTATATAAGTAATCGTTGTTGTTGAGGAGAAAATAACATGGGCAGATATTTCGGAACAGACGGCTTCCGCGGGGAGGCCAACGTAACGCTGACGGCGGACCACGCCTATCAGGTGGGCCGCTTCCTGGGCTGGTACTGCGGCGAAACGAAGCGCCGCGCCGGGGACGAGAGCCCCGTCCGCGTGGTCATCGGCAAGGATACCCGCCGCAGCAGCTATATGTTTGAGTACGCGCTGGCCTCCGGGCTGGTGGCCTCCGGCGCGGACGCTTACCTGCTCCACGTCACCACCACGCCGTCCGTCTCCTACGTGACCCGGACGGAGGGGTTCGACTGCGGCATCATGATCTCCGCCAGCCACAATCCATTCTACGACAACGGCATCAAGCTCATCGACCGCGCCGGCGAAAAGATGGACGAGGACACCATCGCCCTCATCGAGGCCTATCTGGACGGCCAGCTGGAGCTGTTCGGTCAAAAGTGGGCGGCGCTGCCCCTGGCCCGGCGGGAGCACATTGGCCGCACGGTGGATCACGCGGCGGGCCGCAACCGCTACGTGGGCTACCTCATCTCCCTGGGGATGTTCTCCTTCAAGGGCAAGAAGGTGGGGTTGGACTGCGCCAACGGCAGCGCGTGGATGATCGCCAAAAGCGTGTTCGACGCCCTGGGCGCGACCACCTATGTCATGGGCGACCAGCCCGACGGCTTCAATATCAACAACGGCGTGGGCTCGACCCACATCAACGCGCTGCGCCAGTTCGTGGTGGAAAAGGGGCTGGACGTGGGCTTTGCCTACGACGGCGATGCCGACCGCTGTTTGGCGGTGGACGAGCGGGGGAATATTATCACCGGCGACCATATCCTCTACGTCTGCGGCAAGCACATGAAGGACAGCGGTGAGCTGCCCGGCAATACCGTAGTCACCACGGTCATGTCCAACTTCGGCCTGTACCGGGCCTTCGACCGGGACGGCATCCGCTACGCCAAGACCGCCGTGGGCGACAAGTACGTGTATGAGTACATGAGCAAGAACGGCTGCGCCCTGGGCGGTGAGCAGTCGGGCCATATCATCTTTTCCAAGCACGCCACCACCGGCGACGGCATTCTCACCAGCCTGAAGCTGATGGAGGTGATGCTGGAGCGGAAGCTGCCCTTGAGCAAGTTGACGGAGGGGCTGACCATCTATCCCCAGGTGCTGGAGAACGTCCGGGTGAAGGATAAGCTGGCGGCCCGGCAGGACGCGGACGTGCAGAAGGCGGTGGAGGCCGTGGCCAATAAGCTGGGCGACACGGGCCGCATTCTGGTGCGCGAATCCGGCACAGAGCCGCTGCTCCGCGTCATGGTGGAAGCCCCGGAGGACGACACCTGCCGCGCCTGCGTGGACGAGGTCGTGGCTGTGATCCGCGCCAAAGGCCACGCGGTATAAGCGCAAATAAGGGAACGCTTTCCGGCGTTCCCTTATTTTTTGTCGACAACCGCCAATGATACCTATATTATGCAAATATTTATCGCTAGAGGTGATCGGACACCGAGTCCCGTCAAGATTTATGCGCAAAATTGTTTGCAGGCTCCGGCTGAGTGAAGTCA
>ERZ779888.2142-NODE-2142-length-17162-cov-8.002455_pt1 | contig 17162 bp, 11 predicted proteins | sample MGYA00511245_ERZ779888 | MGnify/ENA primary metagenome ERZ779888 (study PRJEB29588, sample SAMEA2155255) | human gut metagenome | biome: human gut; feature: human-associated habitat; material: faeces | place: Denmark | collected 2008/2010 ... | reverse complement strand
TACTACGCATAATTCTTAATTTTTTATAATTGGTAAGAAGTTGAAATAAAGTAAACACTTCCAATTTGACAAATTTTAATATAATTATATATATAAAATTATAACTTAATTTTGATTGTTTGTTGAAAATTGGTGTGATTTTTGTGTTTTTGTTGTAGCAATAAACTTGCAAGGAGGGGATTATGGAAAAGAAAGAATTTTACGATATTGTTGGAAAGTTGATTGTGCCCCTTTTTACTGGTTCGTTTTTGGCTGGAGAAATTGAATCTTCATCCAGAGATTTGGAAGTTGCTCTTGGAAAAACAAATTCTGTTTTGTTGAAACCTAGCAAAATGGATGATTATCGTATCATTCTCAAGCGTGGACAAGCCTTTAAGTCTTTTGAAGTGAACCTTATCCGTTCGATAATTCATGAGATTAACGAACTCTCAAATTTGAATATTCAAGACAAAATGTATTTGAACAAACTTCAAAACATGGCGATTGAGAAAGCGTTGATTGAAAGCATCACTGACAGTGGAACAGAGACTATTTTGGGGATAATCAATGGGCTTGAAAAGTGGGCATCAAGAACATATGAAGGTGAGACTGTAAAACTTGGAATTATGGTCAATCTTGGCATTAATGCAGATGGTGTAAATGATGTAAATTATCAAGATGTTATTGGAAGTGATTTTTTTGCTCTTTTTACTGATGGGGTATCATCTTTTGTTGAATTCGACAAAAATGGAGCAATGCTTGGATATATGAATTTGAAAAATCCTAAAAACTGCCCTACTGTTTCTCCATATATCTATGACCGTTTGGCAAGAGTATGCAATGACAAGCGAGTTGGTATTGTTTTGACAGAGAAAGGAGACATTTTGATTTTCTTTGCAAGACAACTCATTTTTGCAAAGAGAAATGGAAATTGGTGTGTTTATTCACACGAAGAAGTCATCAGGCTTTTGTATAATAATGTTTCTTACACTGCAAAGCAAATTCGCCGTGCAATCTACAACACCGCACTTGACTGCTCATTCTTCTACAAGGGTGCATGTTTGGTTTATATCAACAAGGATAAAACCATGGAAGCATTAAATCACATTGATGCTGCAGACATCATTTCAGAAGAGCATTTTGAGATGAAAAAACAGCTTGAACTTGAAGAAGCAGAAAAACTTTACAACATTGGCAATGCGAATAAAATTATTGAAAAATTTAGTATGTCATATGAAGATTTTTTAAATCAAAATCATTACACAAAAACGATGGCAATAAGAAAAATTGTTGGTGGGAAAAAGTTATTCGAACTTGACAGAAAACTCATTGAAGAGATGACTTCTGTTGATGGTGCGACAATCGTTGACCATGATGGAACAATAATCTCTGTTGGTGCGATTATAAAAATCGAGGCCGGTAGTCGTGGAGGTGGTCGTTTGGCTGCAACAACAACAATGGCAAAATATGGCGTTGCAATAAAGGTTTCTCAAGACGGAATTATGCAAGGATTTTCAGTTGATAAACAAGGAAAAGTAAAGCAAATTTTCAATGTAGGTTAATATCTGAGAATTAAAATTAAACAATAAAAAATGTAATGTATAATAATGTTAAAAACTTAAAAAGCTTATGTAAACCATAAATGTATTTTGGAACTAATGCAGTATCAGAAAATTGGAGATATGGCGATGCGGGACAACAAGAAAAAGTTGTCAATAGAACTGGAATCCAAAGAAATGCATGGTCAAATCAAATAAAAGGTGTTCGATTTGCTGTATTGTTTATGGAAAGTAGCAGAATATTCTAAAAAAGAAGAGGGTGTTTTACCTTCTTTTTTTGTTTATGAATTGACTTTTTATAAAATGTTTGATATAATCACGTTTGTCAGTTGGGCAGATGGTCGCTGCGTGTCTGTGATGGGCACGGAGAGGAAAGTCCGAGCATCAAAAGAACATGGTGCCAGTTAACGGCTGGTGAAGGTGACTTCAAGGATAGTGCAACAGAAATAGACTGCCACATTTGTGGTAAAGGTGGAAAGGTAGGGTAAGAGCCTACCGGATGGTTGGTAACAATCATTGCTCTGTAAACCCCACTTGATGCAAGGTTAAGTTTTCGCACATGTGTGTTCTTTCACGCGAAACAAAAATACCGCTTGAACTTGTTGGCGACAACAAGTCTGGAAAGATGACTGTCAAATACAGAACTCGGCTTATAACCCAACTGAAAAAACTGCGCTTTTGCTCAGTTTTGTCACAAGTGCCAAAACGTTACGCTTTGGTGCTTGTTTTTTCAGTTTCACGACCAAATGAAATCGCACTATGTTGGCGATTTGTCGTGACTCTATTGCTAAGTAAAAGATTCTAAGCTTTCAATTGATATTGGATTCTAAAAACTGCGCTTTTGCTCAGTTTTGTCACAAGTGCCAAAACGTCACGCTTTGGTGCTTGTTTTTATTTAAAATTTATACAAAATTTAAGGTTTTTATCTAAACTCTTTAAATTTCAATTTTCTTTTTGATAAAAGTTAATTATAAATAATAAAATGTTGTTTTTTGTTTGCTAAAAATAGTTAAATATAGTAAACTAACAATATGAAAAAGATAATGACCATTTTGGCTATTATTTTGTTTGCTTTCACTTGTGTAGGTGGAAGTGTCTTTTATTTGGCTGACATTCCAGCGGCAGTGCAAGAAGAGAAAAATAAGGAAAATTATGATGAAAATGAAGAGACCAACACAACAACAAGTGGTTATTGGTCTAGTTATTATGCAAGTTCATTTGCAGGTGGAACGGGTGAATCGTATAAGCCATATTTGATTGAGACAGCAGAACAACTCGCAAGAATGGCATATTTGATCAATGGTTCGAGTTATGCTAGTTATAATACAAAGTCATATGAACTTACTGCTGACATTGACTTGTCTGCACATTATTGGGTGCCAATTGGAAATGACCATGACTTTATGGGAACATTCTATGGCGGTTATCACGTTATCAAAGGCATGACATGTTATATGTCATCGGCAACAGATTCTAATTACAAAGTTGGCTGTGCCTTATTTGGAAATGCAAAACAAAATGCAGAAATTTATTCATTTTCAATGACTGGTATTTCAATAACAACTGCAAGCGTTGCATTTGACACATCAAAATACTATAAATTTGCCGGAGTCGTTGCACAACTTTCTTGTGATTCTGGCTCATGTATGCTTTTTAATGTCAACATATTTGGAACTATTCAATCAAGTTTTTCAGGTTCTCCATATGAACTTTTGATGGGTGGTGCTGTTGGTTATGCTCAAAATGCAGGAATTAGTGGTATTCAGTCTTATGTTACAATTAGAGATAGTAGTAGTTCTTCAAGTTCAAGTACGAGAAACGCATATTGTGGTGGTGTTGTAGGATGGGCAGCATCGGGATGTTCACTTTATGGTACTGCTATGCTTGGATATATTGATTTTTATGGTCTTGGCACAAATTCTGGTGGCGGAGGACTCGTTGGTCAGTTGTCTGGTGGGGCTGAAATAAAAGAATCTTATGCTGTTTATGGAACCAATCCTGGAGGAAGCTTTTGGCTCTCTAGATATGCAGGCGGTGGGCTAGTCGGAAGAGTTAACACTGGAAAAATTATTTCGTCATGGTCATATCTTGGTATTTATCTAAATAGTTCATCATTTTCTACAAAATATAAGGGTGGACTTGTTGGATATGCTTCAAGTTTGACATTTTATTGTGTTGCTTTATATAGTTCGACATCTATTGGTTACACCTATTCTGTAGGCAATAATAGTTTTTCAGGTAGTGGGGCATCATGGTTGAGTGCAGCTTCATTTAGAAGAAGCTCTACTTTTAATAGTTATATGCAAAACGACTCATATTCAGAATCTCAAAAATGGTGGTATGGTTCTCCTTGGAATTATGATTCTGATTCATACAACCATTTAAATTATGGCTTCCCTGTTTTGAAAGCAATGTGTGCACAAGCATATGTGCAAGGAAATTCATATCTTAAGACATATGGGGTAAAAACAACAGGAACAGGGGTGGATACATCTTATACTGCAGGTGGAAATGACGGAACTCAATCTGGTATATATTTTTTGATTGGCGGGAGTTTGACTGTAAACACAACTGGTGAAAGTGGAAGTTATTTTAGATATCTTTCAAGGCGAGCAAAAGATCTAATGAAAGTGTCATCTGATACGGGTTCTTTAACAACAAAATCAGCTACTGTTAGTGACTGTGCTGGGGATTATAGTTATGTACATGGCTATACATCTAACAATATAAATTTTTATGCATTTTATTCTCCTCCAGCAAGCAAATATTGGCAAAATAATTACGCAAGCAGTTTTGCAGGCGGAAGTGGAACGTCGGCTTCTCCATATTTGATTTCAAATGGTGCCCAACTTGCAAGGCTTGCATATTTGTCAAATAGTGCAAGTGATTATTCTACATACAATTCATTATATTACAAATTGACTGATGATATTGATATTTCTGACAGAATTTGGACGCCAATTGGATTGAAGTATAATTTTACTGGAAATTTTAATGGTAATGGTTTTACAATCAAAGGGTTATGGTGTCAAATTTTCAGTGATGATGATCCAGTTTATACAAATACTTCATCTGCTGTTAATTCAATGGGATTATTTGGTGGTGTCTATGGCGGTGGATATGTTTCAAATTTTGTTCTAGTTGATGTAGATATTGGTGGAGATGAAACATACCAAAATATGATTGTTGCTCCAAAATATTCAATGCGAACAGGTGCTGTTTCGGCACATTTAGCTTCAACTAATAGTACTGTGGCAACAATATCGCAGGTTGGAGTTTTTGGATCTATCAATATTAAGTTTTGGAATTATATTGGATATGTAGGTGGAATTGTTGGTTTTGTTAATGGCAATATTCTTCTAGAAAAATCATTTAACTATGCAAGTGTGAGAAGTGAGTGTCAATATGGCTCAACTTATTCTGGATATACAGGTGGTATAGCTGGAGAAGTATATGGGTCGAGTTCTAGTACGCCAATTATTGATAACTGTTATAATGCTGGTTATGTTTATGGGGAAGGAGTCTATACCGGCGGTTTAGTTGGAGAAAGTTATAGTGGCACTTATAAAGCAAATTATAGAAGATGTTATAACATAGGAGATGTCACTGGTTTTTATTATAAAGGTGGACTTTTTGGATGCATTAATGGAAGTGGAGGAACTGTAAACAATTGTTTTACAGATGCAGACTTATATCCAGTTTACAAATATGACAAATACGGAAGCAATAAAAACTATAATTATAGAGGCTCATTTGTTGGTTATAATAACAATGGCACAATAGACTATTGTGGATACAATTCGAGTAAATGTTCGGCAGAGATATATAGTGGCTCTTCTACAAATATATATACTACATTTTCTTTCACACAATCTTCGATTGTCCAGAATTTTGGATTTGGAGTGTTTAAAGGTGGACCTTATACATGGAGTAGGGCTTCAGGATTGTCAACATCGTCTTCTAGTACTTGGCAATTCCCAAGTAGTGTATCAAATCTATATTTAAACAATGGGTATGCAGTATTGCAGTGGAGCCTTAGACTAAGAGATGTGACTGCCAATTTTTCTCAATGTGGAACGGCAACTATTGCATTGACAGGGAGTGGTGCAACTTCTGGTGAGGCACAGAGTTACAATAGATATGGAATTTTGGGTATGGGGATTAAAATTTTCACAACACCAACTGCAGGTTCTTATGGCGATTATACTGGCATTTATGAGACGAAATCAAATGGCTCTACAAAAGTAAAAATTTCAGAAGACCCTACATATTATGAATTTACTCCTGACAGTACTTATGATAATATTAGAGTTTTGTTGAATGCAAATTCAAAACAATCTGGCATAAGTTTTTATACATCAGGATTCACTGCTGGCACAACTTATAGAGTTTATTTTGTGGACAACAACCAATATGGAACATCTGGTGCAAGTTGTTACATAAAAAATATCTGCTTCAAACAATTGTCATATGGAAGTTGGAGCACAATGAGCTTGCCGGAGATAAGAAATACTTATGAAGGCAGCTTTGTTAATAAAACATACAATTCTACTGATTGGCAAGCAAATGCGATTTCTGGTAATACATATAGTGGAATGGTTGTTCAATTGTGGAATGATGGGACATTTGTGAGAAATCTTTCTTCACCAAATATTGAATATAATTCAAATTCAGTAAAAGCGAAAAAATCTTTTGTATTTACATATAATTCTTCATCACATAACAGAATCAGAATTGGTTTGAATGGAAATCAAGCCGATGCCACATTCTGGGTTTCGGCATCAATACTTAGTTCAGGAAGCACATATAGAATTGTGTTTGTAGACAATACAACTACATATGGAACAGCGGGTAAAGGTGGCTCGCTTAGTGATATAAAATTGCAATGGCAAAACGGTAGTACATGGATAGATATGCCAATACCAGATCCTAGTGCGCCATCAAATGGAACTGTGACAAGAGTTGATGGTTATACTCTCAGATTCAGTGCAAATGGTGTCTCTGGCAATACATATGACTATTCAAAAGTTCAACTTTGGAAAACCGACACATTTGTTTCAGAAATTAGTGCAACAACAGTAAGTGCTACTACTCAATATTATTGGAAAACATTTATTAAGGGAAGTGGATATTACGGAATTGCATATTCATATTATGCAGTTTATACTGCAAGACCAGTAACATTTAATGTTAGGGTGGTTGCATATACACCATTTGATTCATCTGTAAATCTCCCTAGCTCTTACTCAACGGTTGGATCTTTTGGTTATAGTTGTTATACAACCGGAAATCCTATAATAACAACAAAGACTTCAGGCTCATCACTTTATAATTCAACTGTTCCATCATATGTCTATAGACCACTGACTTTGACTTCGGCAGTATCAAATTCTTCATGGCAATTTAGAGGGTGGTATTCTTCGACTAGTTCAACAATTACTGCTTCGGCTTGCTCTGGAACCGCATTGTCAACAAGTTCCTCATATTCTATTACTCCTTCAGATAACACAACAAAATATTATTTCGCTGTTTTTCAACCGAAACAAGAAACAATTTCTTTTGCGGGGACATATACATCCGAAGATGATGGTGCAACATATTCTAGAAAAACATCTTCTTTGGGTTATCCATATGCAACTCTTAAATATGTGAAACCGACATATAGTGCAATAATAGGTAGCACGACAACGTCACAAAATTCTTCGACAGCTTCACCAACTTCAATTACTTATACGATAAATAAAACTTACACTTTGAGCATAACTTCTAATGGTAATTACACATTTGTAGGTTGGTATTATGGTGATACGCCAACATTGTTGTCTACTTCAACAACTTATTCAGCTTCTGGGACAATCCCTACTGGTATTCATGCTAGATTTAAGCGTAAAGTGGTTAATTATGATGTCTATATCATGACTGATGAAGGGACTGGCACATATGTAAATAGTGCAAATGGTGGAAACCCAACTTTGGATTATTACAACCGAACAAACAATTATACCCATACGGCATTGACGACTACAAACCATTTTGAAATTCAAGCTGGGACGAATATCAGCATAGGCTATTCAAATGATTATTATGCAAAACCTGGCTACAAATTTATGGGAGTAAGCACAAATGCAACCGCGCCAACTTATACTGGCAGTGGCAACGGCTTGAATATTAGAAGTCTCACTGCTGGAAATTCGACCACATCAACCTACAAAATATATTTCTTCTATAAGAAAACAGCCGCGAATAAGTTGAAGCGTGCCACAGAGAATTTAGCAAAGATTTCGAATGTGAGTATTTCAACCATTTCGGGTTATAATTTTGTGATAAATAATAATGGTTTCTATGAGAGTCAAAATTTTGGCTATAATAATAGTTATTCGCTTGCAAAGGTGTCTTTCACATTGGCCTCAGCCGCTGATATAACATTTGATTATATTTCATATGGAGAAAGTAGTTGTGACTACGGAGTATTCAGTAATGTTGATACAACTTTATCTTCTTCATATACCGCAGATTCAACTAATGTCAAATTGTCAACAATTGGGCAATACAATGATGGTAAATTGCGACAGTTGGTGTATAAAAATGTTTCGGCAGGGAATCATTATGTATATGTTAAGTATAGAAAAGATAGCTCCGTGCATTATGGGTATGACTCGTTGCAATTTAGACTCGTGACAGAATATTCAAAGACTTCTTATTGGTATTTTGAAGATGGAGAATATCCACAGAGTTATGTTGGAGACGCAATGAACAACACCTTGATAGCCAATGCATCTCTGATAGGATATCTTGATTATAATAATGGAAAAGCGGACATTACAAAAACATCAAATTCTAGTGAAAATATTATCAAAGTTTATTCTTATAGCGGAAAGAAATATGCCGCAATGAAAGCTCCTAAAACTCAAACATTGACTATGAATGATGGTTATTCTTACACCTTTACAGGTGGAAATCTTTATTTCTTTGCATTTGAGCCAATTAGATGGAGAGTTAATGGAGAAGAACAGTTAACACATGACGAAGTGCAAATGACGGGATCAACTTATTATACTTTGTCTAAAGACTTGAAATATGAAGATAAAATTAGTGTAAATATTTGGGCATATATGGACAACTGGTCTGAATATGCTGCACAAAATATGGTTATGCTTTCATGTACAGAGTCTGGTGGATTTAATATTGAAACAAGCGAAGATTCGAATCAATATATTTGTTATACCGCATATGATAAAGGTGTTGGATATAAACATGCTAATATGCTTGGCAAGAGATGGGTTGATTTGTCACCAGGTTGGCATCTGTTCTCATTCACATTTGATGGAAATTGTATTACAGGCTATGTGGATGGGTCTATGCAGGGACCAACATCTGACACATTTACAAGCAAGAAAATTGGATATAATAACAATAATACAATTTTTGTTGGTGCGGAGGCCTCTGACAATGCTACAACTCCTGCTGAATCAGGAAAATTTATTGGAAAAGTTGATAGGGACATCAAGATAGTAAATTATGCAATGACTTCTACAGAGATTAATAATCTATATAAAGAATATGACTTAAAGAGTTTCTGGGAGTTTGGTGAAAGAAGAACTGGTTTTGATGTTGTTAGTCAAAATGTTTTAGGCTTTGGTGCTGTGGCTTCTGATTTAGCTTCTGTCAAAGAAAACTGGAAGTTTGAAGAAAGCAACATGTATAAGAATGTAAGCAAAAGCAATAGTTCTACATCTTCTACTGGAGTTGCGGATTCTTCGTTTAAGTATAAACAATCAAGTGACACTGTGCTTTATAACAAAACATTAAATTGGGGGTCAACACCAAGCAACAGCGGTGATATTTATGATTATATCAAAATTGCAAATCTTGCTGAAGGAGAAAAATTTGTTCTTAATGTAAGTGTGGAGAGTGGAACAATAACCGCATCTGGATATCCAGCACTAGTTTTGGATATCGTAAAAGGGGATAAGAGTGGCCTTACAACGAGAAACAATGCGGAAATCTATTTCAAAACTGGAACAACCAATTATTCTGCAACCATGACTGTGAAAGCGGGGACTGTGAATGAAGGGTCTCTCTTGAAGGTATGGTTCTGGAAAGATTCGACTTATACTTTGACATGCGAAAATGTTGTGTTGAAGATTGAAGTGAAAAGAATACCTGCACATGATTATCAATATTTTGCTCCAACATCAGCGGGGCAAGATAAGGTTAAAGGTTATGTTCTTTTGGAAGAGAATATCAGAGTGGCATCTATGAAAGAACTGGAATACAACTTGAATGATTTGAGAGCAAATGCAAGTGATATGGTGGCATTCTTCATGGGTGTTGATGCTGATAAATATTGTGAGTATTGGACAAGAGATTTGGGGGTATATTTGAAGAATGGATATACAATTACTTCAAATGGACAAAAGAAAACTGCTTGGCTAAATAGAGTGAGTGGTATAAGATTTTCGATCACCTTTGCTGAAGGATGGAATGGATTCTAAAAAAGAGAGAGTTTTTACTCTCTCTTTTTGTTTATTTTTGTCCATTTTGGATATATTTTTTCTATGAAAAAAAATGAGTATATTCAAAAAGCAAAAAATACAATTTTAAATAGAGTTAGATTTCATGCACCAGTGGTTTATGATGATAAAATTGACAAAAAAGTATTGTTTTTGGGTGGGGTTGATGTCAATTTGCCAGTTTTTAAATTTGATAAAACACTAGACAAAAACTTGTTGAAGGCTTTTAAGTTGGCATTGAAAGAAGAAAAATTTAATTTGGTTTTTGATGATTTAAGTGTTGATAGAAAAATGAAAAAAACTTTGGATGTAATGGATAATGTTTTGGTCTATGATAAGCAATCAAGTCCAATTTCTTTTGTCGAAATGATAAACAAATTAAACATAAATTATGGTGCATCTTCAAATTATAATCTTGACTTTAAAGACAATTTTTTCAAGGTTAATGGGGTGATTTTAAATCCAAGTTACAAAGAGTTTGTTTTGAGACAAAATTTGGCTTTTGATGGTGTTTATGTCGATTATAGTGAGTTTGTTTTGAATGGAAACAACTTCTTATGCGGTTTTAAAAATCATTCTTCAAAAACGCAGAAAGTTGACATTGAACTTAACATTTCTTTGAAGAAGGGATATTATTATTTCAAGAAATATGGAAAGTCTATTATGATTGAAAACTTGCTTTCGAAGGACAAAACTTATTTGAATTTTGCGACAAGGGGATGCAAATTTTCTTTTTCTCAAGTTGATGGTTTGGAAAATTCTGTCTTTTGTTGTATAAATGCAAGACTTACTTTTTCTCTTGAACCAAAACAGGAAAAAACAATTTTCTTCAATTATGGAGAGACAAAATTTGGAATAGATGAGAAAAAAGCAAGATGTTTGAAAAGAGTTTCTATTGACAAGTGTTGTGAGATTTTTAATGTCAAAATTAAGACTAAAAATCCAAAATTTGATTTGTTTTTCAACACCAATTTGCCAAAGAAAATTTGGCTAAATTGGTTGAATGGAGATGAAAATTCTTCTTTAGAAGAGAAATATCTTTCTTTGAAAAAAATGTTTGTTATTGGAGATAAAAATTTCTCCTTTGTCCATTTCAAAGAAATAGGATTGAAAGAAATTGGCATTTTTAATGGAGAATATTACAAAAAAATTTTGATAGTTGAGGGCAATGAGAAATTTTTGAAAGTAGGAAAAACATTCTTTTATAACATAAATGGTGTTTCAAATCTCTCACTTTGCAGTCATGAGCCGATTTGCTTATCTTTTGGGGAATAATGATGCAATTTTAAACATTTGCATATAAATTATTTAAAATTTTTTAAATTCTTTTGACAAATGCATCATTGTTTTGGTATTATAAAAACAGTTATGAATACTGAACAAAGAATTCCACTTGCCGAGCGTATGAGAGCAACAAATTTCGAAGAATTTGTTGGACAAGAACATATTGTTGGCAAAAATAAATTGTTGTATCGTGCAATATCAACAGGAAGTGTTGGTAGCTGTATTTTTTATGGCCCACCGGGGACAGGGAAAACAACCCTTGCAGGAATAATTGCAAAGATGCTTAATGCAAATATCGAAAAACTAAATGCCGTGTCCAGTGGAGTGGCTGATGCAAAGGCGGTTATTGAAAGAGCAAGAACTCAAAAACAAATGTTTGGACAGGACACATATTTGCTTCTTGATGAATGTCACAGATGGAGCAAATCTCAAAGTGATTGTGTTTTGCAGGCGATTGAAGAAGGAAGTATTTACTTTATTGGCTCGACAACTGAAAACCCTTATACAAGCATGACAAGGGCGATCGTGTCTCGTTGTAGTGTGTTTGAATTTAAGAAAGTGTCAGAAAAAGATGTTGAGAAAGTTTTGAAGCGTGCAGTAGAAGACAAAGAAAAAGGCCTTGGAAATTATAAAACTCAAATTGACGAAGATGCTTTGAAATTTTTGGCATTTGCTTGCAATGGTGATGTAAGAACTGCATTAAACAGCCTTGAGCTTGCTGTTTTATCTACAAAGATGGGTAAAGATAAAATCATCCATATCGACAAAGAGACCATGGGAGAATGTTTAAACAAAAGGCCATTGTCGATTGATGAAAATATGTATTATGACTATTTGTCAGCCTTTTGTAAAAGTTTGCGTGGGTCTGACACTGAAGCGGCACTTTATTATGCTCACAGACTTCTTAAAGCAGGCATTGATCCACTTATTATTGCAAGAAGAATGATTGCCCATGCATCAGAAGATATTGGAATGGCTGATAGTAATGCACTATTGATGGCTTGTTGTGCTATGTATGCTTGTGAAAAAAACGGACCTCCTGAGTGCTATTTGAATTTGTCGCATGCGATAATTTATTTGTGTGAAGCAGAAAAATCAAACAGTGTTTTGAAAGCAATGAATATGGCAATGGATGATGCAGAAAATGAGAGGGAAGATATTGTGCCAAACCATTTAAAAAACCATCCAAGCACCAATGCTGACAAGCATGGGAAATATAAATATCCGCATGAATATGGTGGCTATTGCAAACAACAGTATATGCCAGATGCATTGAAAGACAGAGTTTATTATGTGCCAAGTGAAAATGGACGAGAAAAAAATTTGGTAAGAAAGAAATTTTCAAAAAATGGCTTTATGCAAAATCAAAATAAGAAATAGGGGGTCTTATGTGTAAGAAAAGAAGTGACGGAACAAAAGTAAAAGATTTGCAAATTATCGAAAAGGCTATGCCTTATTTTATGCCAGAACGTATTGATGCTGTCAATATGTTTACTCAACCAATTAAGTGTGAAGCGATTGATAAGTTTATTATCGAACAAAAGGAAAAAACAGGAATACACTATTCTTATACAGAAATTTTGATTGCGGCTTGTGTAAGAATGTTGTACGAGAGACCAAAGACAAACAGATTTATCAACAACTGTGTGGTTTATCAAAGAAACACAATTTCAATTTCCATGAATGTCAAAAAGGCATTGGTTGACAATGGAGAAGAATTGACTTTGAAATTTTATTTTACCGGTCGTGAAAGTTTGCCAGAAATCAAAAAAATTATTGAAGATGAAATTGCCAAAAATCTTGCCAAAAATGCAGATGTTCATGAAACAACAAAGAGTGCCGGGATGCTTTGCAAATTGCCAAACTGGCTCTTTAAATTTGCCATGTCTTGCATAAGATTTATGGATAAGCACAATTTTTTGCCAAAGAAACTTATTCATGCAAGTCCTTTTCACACTAGTATTTATGTAACAGACCTTAGAAGCATTAAACTTGACAAGATTTATCATCACCTTTACAATTTTGGAACAACAACAATTTTTGCTGCTTTGGGTAAAGTTCAATATGTGCCAGTGGGGGATCGTTCGGGCGAAGTTGAAGTCCAAAAACAAATGCGTTTAGGTCTTACTCTTGACGAAAGAGTTTGCGATGGGCTTTATTATGGCACAAGTGTTAGACTTTTAATGAAGTATATGGAAAATCCTAACCTTATGATGGAAAAATTGCCAGAGCCAGAATTTACTGGAAAGGCTTTAAAGAAAAAACTTAAGGCAGACAAAAAATTGGCTAAAAAACAAGAAAGAGAAACAAAGAAAACCAAAAACAAGGAAAAATAACATCCATTTGTTGTGATGTGGACGAGATGTGAAAACGTAGGTGCTTTATTTATTATATGAAAAAGGAGAATTTGACAGATACAATTTGTGTCTGTCTTTTTTTTGTTTTGATTTTTGTGACTTTCTACTAAATCTTATCATTAAAGACTGTTTTTGACGCAAAACTGACTACAAAAGTTTGTCAAACTTTTAAAATATTGTAAAATATTGTAAATTTTTTAAAATTTTTGTCACAAAAAATTGACTATGAAAAAGTTTGATTATAAAATGCTTTTTGAAAAAGGAGAAAATTTACAAATGAAAAAAGATTTGGTTTGGACAAAAACTTTGCTTTCTGTTTACAGATATTTGGAGCGTGTCTGTGATGCAATTGACAAAATCGTTATGAAAAATGCTCTTGGTTGTGCCGACATAACTGGGCAAAATTATTTTCAAAACAACATCTATTCAGTGTCACAAAGAATCATTGATTTGTCGGAAAGGAAGGTGACGCTTATAAACTTGAAGGTTCTTGTTGAAGATACTTTAAAATGTTTGAATGCAAAGGAAGCAAAAGTTTTGATTGAAAAATATGTCGATGACGCAAAGGCACAAGATATTGCTCAAATACACGACATAAGCATCAGAACGGTTTTTAGAATAATAAACAATGCCGAGAAATCTTTTTCTGCCAGACTGAGACTCCAAGGGTGGTCTGATTTGAAACTTCGAGTTATGATTAAAGATGAAATGTGGATAAAAAATGTTTTTAATCAGTTTTCTGAAAAAGTGCCAGAAAATTTTGTTTTTAGCACAGCTTATCTTGCAAAAGTTGCTTCTATGTGAGCGTTATGAAATGCATTTTGCTGAGTTTTGTGTGCTTTTATTAAAGAAAAAATTAAGCTTTGAAAGAAATCATATTTGGCGATGTTAGCGATGAAATGAGTGAAAAACTATGAAAGTTCGCTCTCATCAAATTCAAAATAGTCACCATGTCTTATCTTTCTTGACTCTTTTTTGACTTGTTTTCTTGTTTTTGTTATTTGCATGATTTTGCTTGGTTTTATCAAGAAATACAATATCAAAACACTTGGCAAACTTATGGCGACAATAAGCATAATTTTTGTGCCAGTTGAAAGGCTGTGAAATTCGGTTGTAGTGTTATCCAAGACATCATCACTTACGGTGTCGAAAACTTCATTGTTTATGTCGATTTTGCTTAAATAATCAGTTACGCCAGAGAAAATGTAACCATATTGTGTCTGTCCATTTTGTTGGATGCTTGAGTAATACCAAGTGTTGTTGCTGGAGGTTACTTGTTGACCTTGGAGCGTGCCATAATAATTTATTGTCTGCGATATGTCAGCGATTTGCGTAGTTTGAGCTGAAGTTGTGTTTGGAGATGAATACATGCCATAAGGCACAAAAAGTTTGAATGTCGCTATGGCAAAAGGAGTTTGTGGTGTGCCTTTCATAAGTTTTACTTTGTCTTTTTTTATATAACCTTCGACATCTTTGTAAGTCACTTTGTAATAGTCGTCAACAGAAGATGAAACCTTAACAAAATATGAATAAGGCAGTTTGAAAAGCGGACTGTTTTCACTTGGAGATGAGCATAGTTGGACGTTCGTAGATTGGATTTTTGCATAATAGGTCTTGGTGTCGTCAGCATTTGTGGTTCTTGCTGAAAAAGAGTTTAAAAATAATAGTGCAAAGGCACAAACTAAAACAAATTTTTTCATGCTCTTATTGTAAATCAATATTTTTTGATTGAGATAAGAGATTTTTGTCTTATTGTTGGGATTTTTTATCCTTTTTGTATATTGGGGTGGTTATGGATTTGAGTTTGGTTAAAAAAATTTTGAAATTGGAAAAAGAAATAAAGATAAGATATAATTCAAATAAATTGAATTTTTATAACAAAGGCGGGAAAGTGCACAAAAAGCAAATTGCTTTTCACAAATGCAAAAAACGCAATCGTTGGGTCTTTGGTGGAAACCGTTCTGGAAAAACAGAATGTGGTGCTGTCGAAGTGGTTTATCTTGCTTGTGGAAATCATCCATATAAGAAAAACAAATTGACATCTGGGTGGGTTGTTAGCCTGTCAAGACAGGTGCAGAGAGATGTTGCTCAAAGGAAAATCTTGGAATATTTGCCTGCATCTTGCATTGAAAAAATTGTCATGGTAAGTGGTGGACAAGACAGTGCCGAAAATGGAATAATCGACTTTATTTTGGTGCGTTCGCAAGTCGGTGGAATAAGCAAAATTGGTTTTAAAAGTTGTGACCAAGGCAGAGAGAAATTTCAAGGGACTTCACTTGATTATGTGTGGTTTGATGAAGAACCGCCATATGATATTTATCTTGAATGCAAAATGAGAGTGCTTGACAAATGTGGAGAGATTTTTGGAACTATGACACCGCTCAAAGGTTTGACTTGGGTTTATAATACGATATATTTAAATGACAAAAATGATAATGAAATTTGGTATGAAATGATGGAGTGGGCGGACAATCCATTTTTATCAAAAAAGGAAATTGAAAGCATGACAAAAAGTTTGCCAGCTGAAGAAATTGAAAGCAGAAGATATGGCAAATTTATGCAAAATGGTGGAATGGTTTACAGCGAATTTGACGAAAATGTGCATGTTATCGAACCTTTTGAAGTGCCTATGGAATGGCAAGATAATATCTCAATTGACCCTGGACTTCACAATCCTCTTTCTGCTCATTTTTATGCTGTTGATTATGATGGCAATGTCTATGTTGTAGCAGAACATTATCAAGCACAAAAAACAGTCGAATATCATGCAGAGAAAATCAAAAAAATTGCAAGAAACCTAAATTGGAAGACGGATAGCAAGGGCTTTTTGAGAGCCATTATTGACTCTGCTGCAAGGCAGAAAACTTTGGCTAGCGAAAAAAATGTTGTTGAACTTTTTTATGAGAATGGAATTTTGGTGAATCCGCAAGTTGATAAGGATATGTTTGCAGGGATTTCTACTGTGAAATCCTATCTTAAAACCGCTGATGGCAGCACAAGGCTTTTTATCTTCAAAAATTGTGTGAATTTGATACGAGAAATCAAAAACTATTGGTGGGGTGATGGTGATTTGCCTATCAAAAAAGATGACCATGCTTTGGACGAACTTCGATATTATTTGATGACAAAACCTCTCAACAAAGAAAAAGTCACAAAAACAGAAATTCAAAAAGATAAAGAACGCATGGCAAGAAAACTTAAATATAAAACTATGTGGAATTAAAAGCACAAATTATAAAAAATTATTTTAAAATCTAAAAATTAAAAAAATAAATTAAAAAAATAATTAAATATTTACCAAACATTCCACTTGCAGTAGTTCCAAAAATACCAACTATCCATTTAACTAATTTATCTGTCATTTATTTATCACCTATCTTATTTTAACATATCATTAATAGCATTTACTACACCTATTTTACCATACTCATAAGTAAGAGATCCTTGTTGATAAGCAATATAAGGTTCTC
>ERZ779888.2138-NODE-2138-length-17181-cov-4.905115_pt1 | contig 17181 bp, 5 predicted proteins | sample MGYA00511245_ERZ779888 | MGnify/ENA primary metagenome ERZ779888 (study PRJEB29588, sample SAMEA2155255) | human gut metagenome | biome: human gut; feature: human-associated habitat; material: faeces | place: Denmark | collected 2008/2010 ... | reverse complement strand
TGAAAAGGAAACTCATTCTCTGTATAGCGATAGCGTTGTTGCTGGCGATAGCGGTCACAACCTGTTTTGCGTGTTCGACCAAACTCGTTTCGATAAAGTTCTACGTCGACGGTAAACTTTACGTTACGAAAACGATCGATAAAGGCGGCTCGCTCGACGACGTGCCCGAAGTTCCGGCGAAAGACGGATACAAATCCTACTGGAGCGTAACGAACTTCGACGAAATAAACGAAGATACGTCGGTACACGCCGTGTACGAAAAAGATACTTACACCGTCAGTTTTTACGCGGATAACGTTCTCATAAAATCCGTCACCGAAAAGAAAGGCAAAACCATCACGGACATTCCGCCTGTTCCCGAAAAGGAAGGTTACGACGGCGAATGGAACGTCACGCTCTTTAACGGCATAACCACCGACACAAGAGTGGACGCCGTTTACACCGCCAAGGGCGTTTACGTCACTTTTTACCGTTTTTCATATAAATTCGAACAAAAAGACGTGCTTTCCGGCGAAGAAGTGCCGGTAGGTACGTATTACGAAAAAAACGGCGACGAATACGTTTTGACCAAAGACAAAACTTTCGTAAACGGTAAAACCTATTACGCGAAACAACGCGAAGTGTACGCCACAAACAAAGTTAACGAAGCGGGCATAGTGGAAGTACCCTTGCTCCCGACCGTCGAAGGGCGCAACGTGAGATGGCGTAAACTCGTCCGCACGGAAAACGGCGAAGAGTTCGGCGCGTTCGTTTCCGACGGAATTACCGCAAGCGAAGAAGTAGTCGCGTACGAATTCGTCACGATAAAATTAGTCGATCCGATAGACGGCTCTTTCACGGAACTCGAAGCGGACGTCGACGAAATATTAACCGAGCCGAAACCGGGCACGGCAAGAACGGACTACCTTTTCTACGGTTGGTTTATCGACGAAAACGGTAAGAACAAAGCGGACTTTTCAAAGGCTTTCGAACAAAACGCGACTTTTTACGCAAAATGGATATCGAACAAACGTACCGACGGGCTGAAAATCGAGAAAAACGTCGTGATAGGCTACGACGGGGAAGAGAGCGAAGTTTTCGTTCCACACGTAAACGAAGATAACGACGGCAACAGGTACGAAGTCACCGAAATTGCCGACCGCGCGTTTTACGGAAACCTTACCGTCACCGCCGTCCGTTTCCCGATTACGCTTGAAAAAATAGGAACGGAAGCGTTCTGCGAGTGCGCAAATCTCGTTTCGGCAGAGTACCCGGACGGTTGCAACGTAAAAATCTTGTCGGACGCTGCGTTTAAGCAAACCGGCATTACGAGCGCGGAAGTAAGCGAAAAAACCGTAGAAATAGGGGAAAGTTGCTTTGAAAACTGCGCCGATCTCGTTACCGTCAAAGGACTCGGAGAAAGCGCCGTTACCGAAATAGCGCAAAACGCGTTTTACGGCTGTTCGTCCCTCGATACCGTCGTCGTACCCGATACCGTGACGAAAATAAACGCGAACGCATTTGCGAAAGCCGCGGTTGCGAAAATAACGTTTAACGACGAAACGAAGATAATATATATAGGCGACGGAGCGTTTTACGAGTGTGCCTCGTTCGTGGGAATAAGCGCGATTAACGCCGAATACGTCGGACAAAACGCCTTTTACGGTTGCGTCGCAATAGAAAAAATAACGTTCGTCGCAGGAAGCGCGACCGATGTCTCGGGCGGACGCTCGGAATATATCTACGACGTGACCTTTGCCGCGGGCAACGGCAAAATAGCAAGCGGAGCGATAAAAGAAATTTCTTCCGTAAAGAAAATCACGATAGCCGAAGGCGTATGGGCAATCGAAGACGAAGGGCTTGCGCTTAATCCGTCGCTTGCCGCGACCGACGCCGAATTAACCGTCGTTTTACCCGACACGTTGATAAAAATCGGCAAAAAAGCGTTTTCGGGAAGAACCGACCTTAAAAAAATAGTTTTGCCGGACGGACTTACCGAAATAGGCGATTACGCTTTTTACGGACTTAACCGCCTTGCCGAAGTCACGACGGGCAGCGGAACGAAATTCACGTCCGTAGGCAGAGACGTTTTCGGCGAAACCGACTGGTTCGAAGGTTTCGACGGAGTGGTTATTATAGGAAAAACCGTTTTCGGCGTGTCCGAAGCGTATTGCAGAAGCAAAGATTATAACTTTATCAAAGCCGAAGATACGGGATTTGCGGAAAGAATCGCGCCGTACGCGTTTTACGGCAACGACGCCCTTACCGGAGCGGAACTCGGACAAAGAATAGCGTACGTAGGAGAATACGCTTTTGCGTCTTGCCCCTCGCTCGAAACGTTCCGTTTTAACTCGTCCGCAGGGTTCGGTTCGGAAAGAATAGTAGAAGACAATGCCATTGCCGAAAACGCCGCGCTTAAAGAAGTTCTTATTTACGACGACGTGAACGCGGAAAAAGCGTTCGGCGGCAGATCGGGCGCGGAAATAATAAAATTAGAATACGCGGGCAAGAATTCCGTCGCGGACGGAACGTTGCTTACAGTGTTCGCCGATATGAAAGAATTGTACGTAGGCGACGGATTCGGCAGAATAGCCGACCGCGCTTTCGCTTCGGCAAACCGTCTGGAAAAAGTAAAAATCGGCAAAGACGTGGCGATTATCGGCGACGGAGCGTTCGAAAACTGTCTTTCGCTCGCCACGCTCGATTTAAGCGAAAACGCCGCGCTCGAAACGATAGGAACGAGAGCGTTCTACCGTACGAGCGTAACGAACGAACAAACGTTCGTATTCCCGGATACCGTTAAGACCGTCGAAAACGAAGCGTTCGGTTCGGCAAGTCTTACCGACGTGGAATTCGGAGAAAACCTTACGTTTATCGGAGCGTCCGCCTTTGCGAACAACGTAACGCTGAAAAGAGCGGTTATTTCGCTCGGAACGGAAGAAATCGGCGAGTACGCTTTCCTTAACTGCAACCTGAGCGAACTTACCTTGCCCGAAAGCGTGAAAAAACTCGGCAGAGGCATACTCGCCGGCAACGACGGATTTAAGGCGATCACCCTTTCGGGCGACCTTTCCGTGTCGGATATGTTCTCGAAAATAGAAAACGGCTCGATCGTGCGCGAAGTTCCGCGTAACTTCCGTACGGCAACCGTGCTGAAAGGAGAAATCGGAGAAAAACAATTCTTCGGAGTGACGAGTTTGCAAACGGTATCCGTTATGCCCGGCGTGAGCGCGATAGGCGCGTCCGCTTTCGAAGGCTGTACCTTGCTTATGAGCGCGGAAATCCCGGCGAGCGTAACGAGCGTGGGAGAAAGAGCGTTCGCCGGATGCAGGAGCCTTACTTCCGTGCGTTTCGACAGAGAAAACGGTCCGCTCGACAAGATGGGCAGAGAAGTGTTTGCCGGCGACGTTTCGTTAAGTTACGTTTCCTTGCCGCAAAAAGTCGTCGAATACGATTTCGTCGGAGTTTTCGACGGCTGCAAAGTGCTTACTACGGTTAATTTACCCGAAACGGTAACCGAAATAGGGGATTATGCGTATCGTAACTGCTCGTCTTTGGTTACGCCGTCCGTCCACGACGGAGTTACGGCAATAGGCGTTTCCGCATTCGAAGGGTGTGCAAAAGTAGACTTCGACGACGTTCGTTTCGACTCGCTCGTATCCATAGGAGAAAGAGCGTTCGCGTCCTGTTCGTCAATGCACGGACTTAAAGCAGAAAAAGCAAAATACATAGGTAAAGACGCTTTCTTAGGCGCGACCGAACTTAACGAAATCACCGTGACGAGCGATAAAGTAAGTTTCTACACGGACAAACCGGAAAACGTAGTCACCGTAAACGTGACGGCAAACCCGGCGGAGAACGCTTTCGACGGTTGCGTCGGAATAAAAACCATCGTGTTCTACGGTGAAGACGGCAACTCGATAAGAACGGCGATAAACGGTATTGATACCGATAAAATAACGGTTTTCGTAGGCGCGAAAGCGTACGAAACGTTGTCGGACAAAGCGTATCTCAACCCCACGAGCGAAGGCTTTTTCGAGTTTTCTTACGACGAAGCCACTCTTACGGCGAAGATCGTCGGAATAAACGTCGACGCAAAAGTCGCGTACCTGCCGTCCTCGGCGGTTAAAGACGAAACCACGTATCCCGTGACCGCAATCGGAGCAGGTGCGTTCGGCGGAAACGCTACTTTGGAAAAAGTCGTCGTGCCTGCGGAAATAACCGATCTCGAAGAAAACGCGTTTTTCTCGTGCGAAAACCTTTCTTACGTCAGGTTCGAAAGCGGCAGCAGACTGAAAACCATATGCGCAAGCGCGTTTGCGCAGTGCGTAAACCTTACCGAAATGATTTTCCCGAGCAGCCTTAATTCCATCGGCGAGGCGGCGTTCAACGCCTGCGAAAAACTCGGCGCGATCACGTTTTTCGCCAACAGTAAACTGAACAAAATAGGTTCGTACGCGTTTAACGGAGCGACGAGTCTGGAAAAAGTCGCGCTCACAAGCGAAATAAAAGAAATCGGCGTCAACGCTTTTGCCGGTTGTATCGCATTGAAAACTTTCGATTTCGGCAGTAAATCGGCGATAAAAACCCTTTCGAACGGTCTGTTCTCGGGTTGCAGCGCGCTTAGCGAAGTTTCCGTACCCGACGGAGTAACGACGATCGGAACGAACGCTTTCAAGGCTTGCGTCGCGCTTAAATCCGCAGTTATTCCCGATTCGACGGAAACTATAGGAACGGGCGCGTTCGGTTCTTCCGGCATAACGACAGTTATTTTCGGCAGAAAACTCGTCACCGTCGGCGACGAAGCGTTTAAGTCGTGCAATTACCTTACCGAAGCGATACTTCCCGACAGCGTTACCGTAATAGGGAAACAAGCGTTTGCCGACTGCGGAAGACTTCTTAGCGTTAAAATCGGCGAAAACGTGAGAAACATAGGGGAAAACGCTTTTTACAACGCGAGAAACCTTGCCGAGGCGGAATACGCCGCCATTCTCGGAGAAGACCTGACCGAAGGAACGAACGCGTTCTACGGAGCGGGAACGAACTCTGCAAGCGGCATAACTTTTACCGTTGGAGAAAAAGTGGAAAGAATACCTGCGTATCTGTTCGCGACGAGCGACCTTACTTACGCGCCCGATATAAGAAGAATTTACTTCGACGGTACGTCTTCCTGCGAAGAAATAGGCGAAAAAGCGTTTGCCGGGTTAAAAACGCTCGCAAGTATAGACTTGCCGGTAAGTTTGCTTAAGATCGGCAAAGCGGCGTTTGACGGAAACGACGGACTGGAAGTGTCTTTCGAGTCGGCGGCGGTTACCGCAGGGTTCGAAGACGGTTGGGACGACGGACTGACGACGCAACCCGTTTTCGGTAAAAACAACGTGATAAGCGGCGATTATGCGTACGTCGAACGTTTTGGCAAAGCGTACCTTACTAAATATTACGGAGAAGAAACGACGGTAGTCGTTCCCGTAAGCATAGACGGACTTCCCGTTTCCGACGTGGGAGCGGCGTTCGAAAGAAACGAAAAAGTCGAGAAAATCGTCATGCCGGGCAATGCGGACAGAGCAGGAAGTTTTTACGGCTGTTCGTCGCTGGAAACCGTCGTTCTTCCCGAAAATATTTCGTACATATCGAGTTACGCGTTCTATAACTGCGCGTCGCTCGACAATATAGTTATACCGGCAGGCGTGGAAAGAATAGGCGAAAACGCTTTCTACGGTTGCGGAAGGTTAGAAACCGTTTACTTCGACGGAGAAACCGCCGCGGCGATGGCGACCGAAGGAAATCACCCGTCGCTTATATCCGCCAACGCGGCGAATTACTACTTTGCGGAAGGAATAACCGTTCGCCCGGACAGCGAAGTTTACGGCAAAATTCCCGACGAAGACGCGATAAACGGTTACGATATTTACACGAAACTTTTCTGGACGAAAGAACGCGACGTCGGTAAAGACGTTTTCGTGTACCTTGTCGGCGACGGAACCGACGAAAGAACGTATAAAGCGGTAGTCGGCGGAACGGGTTCGATGCGCAATTACGAAGCCTTGTCGCTCGTTCCTTGGAGAAACTACGCCGACAGAATCACGGTGGCGGTCGTAGGCAAAGACGTATCGTCCTTGGGACAAAACTCTTTCGCCGGACTAAGCGCGCTTAAATCGGTAAAATACGACGCCGTAAGGGGAAATTATTCGCAAGATAAACATATTTTCTCGAACAGCGGAACGAACGGCGGATTTACTCTCGAAATCGGAGCGGAAACCGAAATCGTGCCTGCGTACCTGTTCTACAACGTCTCGTCGCTCACCGAAATCGTATATGCGGAAAACTGCTCGATGAAAGAAATCGGTCAGTACGCTTTCTACGGTTGTTCGGGACTGGACGAAATCGTCGTCGTAGATACGGTGGAAAAGATAGGAACGTACGCTTTCGCCGCCTGCCGCAACGTAAAAGAAATAACCGTCGGCAAGAACGTTTCGATTTTCGGTAACCGCGCGTTTTACGGAGCGATTTCGCTCGATACGCTTAATTACAACGCGATAAACGCGTCGGACGGAACGAGCGGTTCGGATATCTTCGGAACGGGAGAAAAAACGCAAGGGTTTACGCTAAATATAAGTGCGGAAACCGCGCGCGTGCCTGCGTATGCTTTCTACGCCAACGAAAACCTTAAAGAAGTAGCGTTTTCGGGCAAAACCGCGCTTACCGAAATCGGCAGAGAAGCGTTTTATAAATGTACCGCGCTCGCCGCGATAACCTTGCCCGCGTCGCTCGAAACCATCGGAGAAAAAGCGTTTGCCGAGGCGAAAATACTCGGCAGCGTTAACTTTGCGATAGGGGAAAACAAACTTAAAAACATCGGAGCGGAAGCGTTCCTTAACACCGAGTTCTACCGCCTTGCGGACAACTGGAAAGCGGACAAAGGCGAGATAAGCGAACGCGGCGTACTCATTCTGGCAAACAAATACTTCATAAAAGCAAAGAGCGGTCTGTCGGGCGAATATTCCGTTCCTACCGACGTAAAAACGATTGCGAGCGACGCTTTCGGCGACTGCAACGGACTTGAGTTTATCCGCGTGCCGATCACGGTGGAATATATCGGAGAAAACGCTTTCGCCGGTTGCGTAAAACTGAAAACTCTGTACTTAGCGAGCAAAGCGGTTGCGGCAGGACTGGAAAACGAAAACTCGTTCGGCGGAATTGCGAAAAACGCTCTGCACGTCTACGTTTCGTCCACGCTTGTGGAAGACGCGGCGGTTAAAGTCGGATTGTTCGTAAGAGATAACTATACCGCAATCGACGAAAAAATCGATTTTTCCAAGTCGGGCGACTACTATGCGTATACGAAAGCCGCGTGGAAGACCGGCGACGTCAAAGCGTACCTTATTAACGACGAAAACAACCTCGGTTATTACGAAGCGGTGATTACCGGAGAAGGCGCAACCGACGACTACGCGCCCGGCGCGTCGCCCTGGAACGAATTCGCCGACGTCATCGCAACAGCGACCGTCAAATCCGGCGTTAAGAAGATAGGAGCAAACGCTTTCCGTTCCTGTTCCGCCCTTACCGAGTTAAATATCGCAAGAGGCGTGGAAATCATCGGAGAGAACGCTTTCTTCGGGTGCGAAAGCCTTACCGAACTCACCGTTCCTTCGTCGGTTACGACTTTGCAAAACGGCGCTTTCGGTAACTGTTACTCGCTGAAAAAGATATCCTATATGGCACTTCGGGCTACCGATTCCGCAAAGGATAACGGCATTTTCGCAAACGCCGGTACGCGCGTCGACAGCGGCGTCGAACTTAACGTCGACAGACAGGTGCAATACGTCCCGGCGTATCTGTTCTATCCGTTATCCGACGGCACGGGTACGCCCGATATACGAAGAATAAGTTTCTTATCGTCGAATAATATAAACGACTGTACGGAGATCGCGCCTTACGCTTTCGCCGGACTGAAAAATCTCGGCACGGTACAGTTCGCTTCGGGCAACGTTCTCGAAAAGATAGGAGAATTCGCTTTCTACGGTTGCTCTTCCTTAGAATCGGTGACTTTGACCGCAGGAATAAAATCCGTCGGCAAATCCGCATTTAAGGATTGCTACGAGTTGAAAAACGTTATTTTCGACGCTACGGCGTTCGAAACGAGCGAAGAAGGAAACAAAGCGTTCGAGTCCGCCGGAAGAAACGACGGCTTTGCGCTCACCGTTTCCGTTAAGAGCAAGGCTATCCCGTCCTTCCTGTTCGAAGGCGGTTCGTATATGACGAGTTTGGAATTCGTTTCGGGCGGAGTATGCGAAAAGATCGGAGAAAGAGCGTTCGAAGACTGTTCGTCGCTGCAAACGATAGTCGTTCCCGATACCGTGAAAACGATAGGAGCAGGCGCGTTTTCGGGTTGTTTGTCGCTTAAAAACTACACCGCGCCTTTCGTCGGCGGAAAAGCGGAAGCGACCAAAGCGAGCGCAAGCACGCTCTTCGGATATATTTTCGGTACGGCGGAAAAAGACGGAGCGAGCGCGGTTAAACAAAACTTCGGCACCGGCTCGGCGGTTTACTACGTTCCCGACAGCGTAGCGTACGTCGGTATCACTAAATATATCAATATGTACTTCGGTACGTTCTCGGGTTGCGAATACGTTCAGACCGTTTATCTCAACGTAAGCAACGGCGTGGAAAAAATATTCGAGTACGGAGTAAACGAAAACGGCGACGAGTATATCGTAAGCAGTCTTGACAACGGCGCGTACGTCGACGCCGAAGCGTTCTACGGTTGTTCTTCGCTCACCGCCGTCAACTTCTCGGGCATGTTGCAGTGGATAGGACAAAACGCGTTTAAGGGTTGTACCGAACTAATCGAAATAACCGTACCCGAAAACGTAAAAGAAATCGGCGCGGGAGCGTTCGAAGACTGCAAAGGACTGACGGCGATAAACTTCAATGCGATCGAGTGCGCCGACGCAGGCACGGCGATAAGCGCGAACGAAACGAGAAGCAACAACGTGTTTGCCGCGGCAGGGGAAAACAAGTCGGGTATCGCGGTGAAAATCGGGAAACAAGTCAAGTCGGTTCCTTCGTTCCTGTTTGCCGTGTCCGGAAAGAACCCCGCAAAAATCGCGTCCCTTACCTTCGCCGAAGGCGCGGTTTGCTCGAGCATAGGAGAAAGCGCGTTCAGGGGAGCGGGCGAAACCTCGTTCACGAAAATAAGCATTGCGGAAAGCGTTACGAAAATAGGAAAGAACGCCTTTGCCGGCACGGCTTATTATCTCGACGATAACAACCGCAGAGATAACGTGCTGTACGTCGACGGCTGTCTGATAAAAGCGGACTTCAAGAGTACGACGTACTCCTATAATATATTGACGGGTACGAGAATTATTGCGGACAATGCGTTTGAAATAACGCTTACCGTGGGCGTTTCGCCCGAAATCGTCATCGTTGCGGACTCGGTTACGCACGTCGGAGCGTATGCGTTCAACAAACTTACCGCCCTTAAAGAAGTGGTGTTCAATTCCACGTCGAAACTCGTTTCTATAGGCGAAAGAGCGTTTAACGGTTGTACCAATCTCGGCACGGCGAAAAACGAAGCCAACGAAGATATCGGTATCTATATAAGGAGCGAAGTAAGCGTGATCGGTTCGTATGCGTTCGCAGGTTGCGACAATCTGACTAAGATATGGATTGACAGCGCGGCGATCGCCGAAGGACTTATGCAAAACGACAGCGTTACCTGCGGCGGAATACTCGCAAACGCAACCACCGTCTACGTCAACTCAAGCATCGTCAAAGTAGGTTCTTACCTTAGAGATAACTACGAAAAAGGCGAACAAACCGTAAGCGGATCGTACAAGAGATACACGAAAAAAGAAATCGGCAGATAAATAAATAATAATAAAGAAATAATTATTTGGGAGCATATAAATGAAAACTTACAAAACAAACGGCGACGGCAAACTTGAAATCGAAGTAAGCGAACCTATCGAAACCGAAAAAATTAAGGTGAGAATAACTCACGTTATGCCGGGGTTTACCGACGTAAACATCTTTTTCGGCGATTCGTCCACGAATTACCCGTTCGTCATCGGGCATAGCGCGATAGGCGTTATCAGCGACGACAGACCGGAATACGGGTTAAAACGCGGCGCGAAAGTTATTCTTAATCCGTTCGTGACGAGCGACAACTCGGAAAGGCTTAACCGCGAAGGCAACGTATCCACGAGGGGTGTGGACGAAGACGGATTTTTAAGAGAGTTCGTGTTCGTGGACAAAGAGCAAATAGTGCCGTTCCCCGAAGACGTGGCGGAGGAAGAAGCGATATTTACCGAAAAAATAGCGTTTGCGCTCAAAGCGCTTAACAGTTTTCCCGTGGAAAAAGGGGATTACATAGTAATCGTCGGCGGAGATACGGTGTGCAACCTGATAGGACAACTTGCGATTTACTTCCAACTTATCCCCGTAATGATCGACAGCAACGAGATAAACCTTGCCAGAGCGGAAAAATGCGGAATTTATTATACCATTGACGAAACAAAAGACGCGCCGCTCGAAAAAGTATCGGAAATCACCTGCGGAAGAATGGCGGAAAACACAGTAATATCGATGAACCCCGAACTTACCCCGGCGTTCGTTTTCCCGATGACCAAAGTCGGCGGAAACTGCGTAATTATGTGCGAAAACAAAATAGTTAAGTCGTTCGAAGCGGACGTCAGCGCGATAAGCCGCCGTCAGTTGCGCGTGCGCGGCGTAAACAACGGCGCGAGCGAGTTCGATTCCGCAGTCAACATTTTAGCGCAAAAAATATTGAAATTCGACGGATTTATTGATAAAACCGTAGAAATGAAAGACGCCGAAGTCTTGCTTAGAGAAATGAAATCCACTCCCGAAAGATACTTTAACGCCGTAATCAAGTTGTAGGAATTATAATTTTACTTAGGTTTACGACGTCACCCGCGCCGACGACGAGAATTATCTCTCCCGGCGCGGTTTTTTTGTAAAGAAGTGCCGCCGCGTCGACGAGATTTGCAGCGTAATATTTGTCTTTATTTTTACATTCACGGAATAAAGAAAGCGCGCTCGTTCCGTCCGACGGAGTCTCCCTTGCCGCGTACTCTTTCATTATTATAAGCCTGTCGCACCCTGACAACGCGGACACGAACTCTTCTTTCAGCCTAGCCGTCCGACTGAACGTGTGCGGCTGAAACACCACCGTGACGAACTTTTTTCCGAGCGAGTAAGCCGTATCCAAAGCGGCAAGTATCTCGGTAGGATGATGAGCGTAATCGACGTATACGGGATTACCTTCGAATTCTCCTACGAATTCAAACCGCCTTTTTACGCCGGAAAACGAATTAAGAGCGTTTTTTATCACGTCGCCTTTTATGCCGATCGAAGCGCAAACCGCCGTCGCCGCCAGCGCGTCCGTAAGATTGCACTTACCGGGAACCGATAGTTTAATATCGCAAAAAGGAACACCGAACCGAAGAATACGGAAACCGTAACAACCGTTTTTATCCACGTTAATATCAATCGCGCGATAATCGCATTCTGCGGAAAAACCGAAAGTAATCGGCGAAAACGGTTTTTGCCGCAACCGATAATATTCGCCCTCGCCGACTATTTTCAGTCCGCGCGAAGACGCCAAAAAATCGTCGAAAGCGTCAAAAACGTCGCTTTTATCCCGATAGGTGTCCGGGTGGTCGACTTCGGCGTTAAGCACGACCGCTACCGACGGAGAAACTGACAACATACTCCTTCGGTATTCGCACGCCTCGGTAAGAAGACAATCGTCCCCGGAATAGTAAAACGGACCTAAGTCACGGCTCGTTCCGCCGATATGTGCGTAAAAACGAAGACCGTTTTCTTTCATAATCACGGCGCACATCGACGTTACCGTGGTTTTGCCGTGCGTTCCGCCGATCGCAATGACCGATGAGAAAAACTCGCTTAAATACGGCAAAAAAGAGTGACGCTCGAGACAAGGAACGCCGCAGGAACGCAAATATACGAGTTCGGGATCGGACGAAGGTACGGCGGAAGAGTACACCGCGAGATCGACCGAGCCGATAAGCGACGGGTCAAACCCCACGTTCACGCGCACGCCCTCGTTTCGTAAGGACAGAAGAGCGTCGGAAAAAACTTTGTCCGTACCCGACACGTCGTATCCTTTTAGAAGAAAAAACCGAGCGAGAGACGACATACTCACGCCGCCTATGCCGAGAAACCGTATTTTTCGCACCGATGTAAAATTCAGCATAAAATATTATATGCGACGGATTAAAATAAGTGCAAAACGGTTGACACGAACGCTTTTTTTATATATAATTAGCATACTGTTTATTGTAAACGACGAAAACAATGCAAAATTCGAGGTGAAAAATGCAAAAAGATATTCAACCTAAGTACCAAATAGTAGACGTAACCTGCGCTTGCGGAGCGAAGTTCAAGATCGGCACGACCAAACCCGTCGATTCTTTGAGAGTAGATATCTGCTCACAATGCCATCCTTTCTATACCGGAAAGCAAAAAACCGTTCAGAGCGGCGGCAGGGTAGAACGCTTCAACAAGAAATTCGGAGCAAACGCGCTTAAATAATTGTACGCGGTTTAACGCCGGAATTAAGGCGGCAAAAATCGTAAAATGAAGCAATAATATCCCCGTCGGGATATTTTTGTTTTATAAAGGGAGACGTAAATCAAATGCAAAAAATCGGCAAAAACCGAACTTTTTGCGTACAATGCGACATTTTTGGAGAGAATTCGGTGAAGAAGAAAAACGTATGCGGAATAGGCGGACAGGCGGTACTCGAAGGCGTAATGATGCGCGGAAAAACCGCTATGGCAATCGCCGTCAGAGACGCGGACGATAAGATCGTAATCGAGTCCGAAAGACTTAACCAAAGCGAAACGCGTAAAAAAGTAAGCAAAATTCCGATTATACGCGGTATGGTGAGTTTTTTCGAATCCCTCGTTTCGGGAATGAAAATCACGATGAGAGCGAGCGAAGTTTTCGGAGATACCGTAGAAGCGCCCTCGAAGTTCGAAAAATGGCTGGCAAAAACCTTTAAGGTAGACGTAATGAACGTCGTTCTCGCCGTGGGCGGTATTCTGGGCGTTCTGCTTGCGATTGCGTTGTTCGTAATCATACCGCAGGTCATCGCTCTTGCGATTTTCTCGGGAGCGGGACTTATCAACGTCGAGTTCTCGCACGGCGTGTGGAGCGCGTTCAAGACGAGTACGCAAGGACTCGGATTCGGGTGGAATATGCTGTACGAAGTCATTCGCGGCGTCGTCAGAATGTTGATTTTTATAGGTTATATCGCCCTTATAAGTCTTATGAAAGACGTAAAAAGGCTGTTTATGTACCACGGAGCGGAGCATAAAACCATCGCTTGCTACGAACACGAACTTCCGCTTACGCCGGAAAACGCGAAAAAAATGTCGAAAGAACACGACAGATGCGGCACGACTTTTATGTTTATCGTTATGGTGGTGAGCATACTGTTCTTTACCGTCGTTCCCGTATCGATGGTGGACGTAGGCAACGGCGTTCTGACGTTTTTGGTGCAACTTCTGATAAGACTGTGCCTTATCCCCGTAGTGGCAGGGGTTTCGTACGAGTTTTTGAAACTTTTCGCAAAGTACGACAACCTTTTTGCGAGAATATGTAAAGCGCCCGGACTGTGGCTGCAAAAACTGACCACGAGAGAACCGGACGAAAAAATGCTCGAAGTGGCGATAGCGTCGTTTAACGAAGTTCTCGCGCTCGACGCCGACCCGGAATACCCGACGAAAAAGTTCGTCACGTTCTCGACCGTGGAAAAAGCGGTCGCCGTTCTGGAAAAGATTCTTGGCGAAGACAAAAAACACGAAGCGGAAACCATCGTTATGACCGTCGTCGGAGCGAACACGAAAACCGACCTTTACGACGGCAGAAGAATAACGAAAGAACAACTCGAAAAATGCAAAAAATACGCGCATAACAGGCTTACCGGCGCGCCGCTACAATACGTTCTCGGTTCGGCTTGTTTCTACGGAATAGACTTTAAGACGGACACGCGCGCGCTTATACCGAGGTTCGATACCGAATTACTTGCCGAACAAGCGATAAAAACCGTGCAGGAAATGAAGAAAACCAAAGAAAACGTGCAAGTTTTAGACCTTTGCACGGGCAGCGGTTGCATTGCGATTACCGTTAAAAAGAACGCCGGGTGCCAAGTGTTTGCGTCCGACGTATCGAGAGAAGCGATCGGGCTTGCCAAAGAAAACGCGGAGTCGCTCGGAGCGGAAATCGAATTTGCCACCGGCAGTCTTTATATGCCGTATAAAGGAAAACGGTTCGACGTAATCGTAAGCAATCCGCCTTATATCCCGTCGGGGGATATCGCCGGGCTTGACGGAGAAGTCAAAGACTACGAGCCGCGTCTTGCGCTCGACGGCGGAGCGGACGGACTGGATTTTTACCGCGATATATGCGCCGGAGCGAAAAAACATCTTAACGACGGCGGCGTGCTTTTGCTCGAAGCGGGCATAGGACAGGCGGACGCGATTAAAGAAATGCTCGAAGGTTTCTTCGTTACGTTCGTCGAAGACTACAACACTCCCCCGGTAAAACGCGTGGTTTGCGCACGCCTTACCGAAAAAACGGAAAGCGAAACGAACGAATAGCGGAACGAACGGAATTTTTTCAAATTAACGTGTTAAGAAACAAGGTTAAACGACTCGAAAGGATATAAATATGTTTGAAAGACTCGAAAAAATGAGAGAAAGGTTCAACCTTCTCGGAGAAATGATAGTAAAACCCGAAGTTATGGCGAGAAGGGAAGAATGGCAAAAACTCGTTAAAGAACACGCCGCACTCGAACCCGTTATTGCAGAATACGAAAAGTATCTCGGACTCGACAAAGAAATGAGCGAGTGCCAAGACATGATGGAAATGGGCGAAGCGGACATTAAAGAACTTGCCGAAGCGGAGTATTATCGACTTAAAGAAGAAAAAGAAAAACTCGTGGAAGACATCAAAATAATGATGCTCCCCAAAGACCCGATGGACGAAAAGAACGTCATCATAGAAATACGCGCGGGCGCGGGCGGAGAAGAAGCGAGTTTATTCGGAATGGAACTGTTCAGAATGTACCACAGATTTGCCGAAAGAAACCGTTGGAAAGTGGAAGACACCGACGTAAACGAAACCGAACTCGGCGGAATAAAGGAAGCGACCTTTATGATAAAAGGTCACGGCGCGTACAGTAAGATGAAATACGAAAGCGGCGTTCACAGAGTGCAGAGAGTTCCGGAAACCGAGTCACAGGGCAGAGTTCACACTTCGACGATAACGGTTGCGGTACTTCCGGAAGCGGAAGAAGTGGACTTCGAGATTAACGAAAAAGACCTTAAAGTCGACACTTACCGAAGCGGCGGCGCCGGCGGACAGCACATAAACAAAACGGACAGCGCGGTCAGAATGACCCACCTGCCGACGGGAATAGTCGTTTCTTGTCAGGACGAACGCAGCCAGATAAAAAACCGCGAAAAGGCGATGCGGGTACTCAAAAGCAGACTTTACGACTACTATCAGAGCCAAAAAGACGCAGAGTACGCGCAAAGCAGAAGAATGCAGGTAGGCACCGGCGACAGAAGCGAAAGAATAAGAACGTACAATTATCCGCAAGGAAGAGTCACCGACCACAGAATCAATATGACGATATATTCCCTGCCCGAATTTTTGGACGGAGATATGTTCCGTATGATAGAAGCGTTGGCACTTGCCGACCAGAACGCAAAACTGAGCAAAATGCAAGATTAATTATAATAATAAAAAGGAGAGCGTATGAGCAACAGAGAAGTCACCAACGAAGTATACCTGAGTCCGTCACACCACATACTCGAAGAACACAGTTACAATTATCAATTACAGGACGTGGACGAACCGCAACTGTTTCGTAACTTTTTCGACTATACGTCTATTCCTAAAGTAGCGTTTAACTTCCGTAACGTTCCTATGAGTTGTCCGGAAGAAATCTGGATCACCGACACCACGTTTAGAGACGGTCAGCAGTCGAGATCCCCTTATACCGTAGAACAAATCGTCGATTTGTTTAAGATGTTACATAAACTCGGCGGAGAAAAGGGCATAATCAGACAAAGCGAGTTCTTTTTGTACAGCGAAAAGGACAGAACGGCAGTGAGAAAATGTCAGGAATTAGGTTACGAGTTTCCGGAAGTAACGAGTTGGATAAGAGCAAACGAAAAAGACTTTGCGCTCGTTAAGGAAATGAACGTTAAAGAAACGGGTATTCTCGTAAGTTGCTCGGACTATCACATTTTCAAAAAAATGAATATGACCCGTCGTCAGGCGCTCGATAAATATATCGGAATAATAAAAGCCGCGCTCGACGAAGGAATAAGACCCAGATGCCACTTCGAAGACATCACGAGAGCGGATTATTACGGTTTTGTCGTTCCTTTTGCGTGCGAACTGAAACGCCTTATGGACGAAACGGGTATACCGATAAGAATCCGTTGCTGCGACACTTTAGGTTACGGCATAACTTACCCCGGCGTCGCTTTGCCGAGAAGCGTTCAGGGCATAATCTACGGCTTAAAACACTACGCCGAAATCCCGTCGGCGCTTATAGAATGGCACGGACACAACGATTTTTATAAAGCGGTTGTCAACGCGAGTACCGCGTGGCTGTACGGCGCGAGCGGAGTAAACTGCTCTTTGCTCGGTATAGGCGAAAGAACGGGCAACTGTCCGCTCGAAGCGATGGTAATCGAGTACGCGTCTCTTAAAGGCACTAACGACGGAATGGATTTAAGCGTAATTACCGACATAGCGCACTATTTCGAAAGGGAAATCGGATACAAAATACCGCCGTCCACGCCGTTCGTCGGTAAAAACTTTAACACGACCAGAGCGGGTATACACGCCGACGGATTGCTTAAAGACGAAGAAATCTACAACATTTTCGATACGGAAACCTTGCTTAAACGTAAAGTCGGGGTTGCGGTGGACAGCCACAGCGGACTTGCCGGAATCGCGTATTGGATGAACGCGTACTTCAAACTTCCCGACGAATACAAAGTGGACAAAAAAGACGAAATCGTCGCAAAAATCAAAGAAAAAGTAGACGAAGAGTACGCCGGCGGAAGAACCACCGCTATGAGCGATTACGAGTTGAAGGAAATGATGAAAGAAATCGACCTGCCGTAT
>ERZ779888.2130-NODE-2130-length-17222-cov-5.151745_pt1 | contig 17222 bp, 6 predicted proteins | sample MGYA00511245_ERZ779888 | MGnify/ENA primary metagenome ERZ779888 (study PRJEB29588, sample SAMEA2155255) | human gut metagenome | biome: human gut; feature: human-associated habitat; material: faeces | place: Denmark | collected 2008/2010 ... | reverse complement strand
AGAACCGTCCGAGGTGCCGCTCGACGAAAAAACGGAAAAAGCGATTAAAGCAAGTTTTGCTTACGAAGTAAATCAAACACAAAAGGGCGCAAAAGCAAAACCGGAAGAGTTTAATTTGACCTATTACGGAACGATCGGAAAAGTAGTTTTGATAGAATGCGAAACTCATTATTGGTGGCCTATCGAGTCCATACTACCGAGAAAAATAGGTGGAGTAGAGTTAAGCAGTGATAAATATTATCAATTAAAAGTTTTCGTTTGGGATTAAAAAGGCGGTAATTCTGAGAAGAAAAAGAATGGTTGCTATTTTAATGTTTTGATAGGAAAGCGTTTTTCGCCGTAGCGTATAACGGTATTTCCGTTTGCTTTGCAAACGATAACGCTTTTATTTACACGCGCCTTCATTCGGGGGTGTTTTTTTTGTAAGGTTTTCGACGTTAAAAGATTGGCGAGGAGGTTTCGTTTCCTTAAACGAATTACAAATCATCGAAAAAAATGCGACTTAATCCGCGCGTCCGTGAATTTTTGGTTGACATTAAAAAATCGATATGATATAACAGTGAAAGCAAAAAAGTTAGATACCTAATTATTTTTTTTACGGAGGCGAGAATGACGGACGGGGAAGAGAGATACGATTCTATAGTGTATCTTTTGCACGAAGTTAATCATAAGATGTTTCTTGCTAAGGAAGAGATATTGCGGAGAGAGGGGATAAGTTTTCCGCAGATGATAGTTTTGGGGTTTCTTAAAGAGAATTCGGGCAAGGACGTCAACTTAAAATCCGTTCGTTCCATAATGAAGATCAAGGGGCCGTCCGTGACGAGTTTGATAAACAATATGGTAAAGAACGGTTTAATCGAGAAGAAGTCTAACCCGTGCGACGGGCGGGAGTATTTTCTGACGCTTACGGAAAAGGGGGAAGACAAGGCGTGTCGTATAAAGGAGATGCTTTCGGTTATTGACGAGAAAGCGACGGTCGTGCTTAGCGAAGAAGAGAAAGCGGCTATGGCCGATCTTTTACGAAAACTGTTATTTTCGGGTGAAAACAAATAAAGTATATATAAGGAAGAAGGATAGAGAACGATGAAAGTGATCAAAAGACTGGCGAAGTGTGTAAGAGAGTACAAGAAAGAGAGCATACTCACGCCGATACTTATCGTGTTCGAAGTTTTGATAGAGTGCGTTTTGCCGCTGTTTACTTCGAGTATGATAAACACGATACAGCGCATAGACGGCGCGGCGTCGCAGAGTGTGGGTATTATACATTATATAGAAGAGGCGATGATGACGCTTGCGGAAGGGAGCGCGCTCAATTCCATAATTTTTCAGGGCGTCATACTGATCGTGCTGGCGTTTCTCAGTTTGTTCTGCGGAGCGATGGCGGGCAAAACGGTTGCTACGGCAAGCGCCGGGTTTGCGAAGAACCTGCGTAAAGACGTTTACTACAACGTACAAACGTTTTCTTTTGCCAACATTGACAAGTTCAGCGCGCCGGGACTGGTTACAAGGCTTACCACGGACATAACCAACGTACAAAACGCGTATATGATGCTTATAAGGGTAGGCATACGTTCTCCGCTTATGCTGATAATATCCCTTGTGATGTCTTTCCAAATAAGCGTGAGCATATCGCTTATAAGTTTAGGACTTATGTTGGTAATGCTTTTCGGCGGAATATTCATTTTTGCGAAAGTTATACCGATTTTTAACAAAGTTTTCAAAAAATACGACAAGATGAACGAGTCGGTTCAAGAAAACGTCAAAGCGATGCGCGTAGTTAAGGCGTACGTAAGAGAAGACTACGAAAAGAAGAAGTTTGCCGCGGCGAGCGAAGACATAAAAAATGATTTTACCAAGGCGGAAAAGATAATCGCTTTGTCGAATCCGCTTATGATGGGCGTAATGTACGTCGTAATGCTCACGGTTATTTTCGTCGGCGGACTTATCATTATCGGGGAAATCCATCCGCTCGGCGATCAGATTCAGATAGGCGAACTTACCAGTCTTATCACTTACTCGATGCAAACGCTTTCTTCGCTTATGATGCTCTCGATGATATTCGTTATGTGCACGATGGCGGTGGAATCGTCGAAAAGACTTTACGAAGTGCTTGAAGAAAAAAGCACGATCGTTTCTCCCGACAACGCGGAAAAAACCGTATCCGACGGCAGTATCGTTTTCGACAACGTAAGTTTTAAGTATTCCGACAAGGCGGAACGCAACGCGCTCGAGGGGATAAACCTTACGATAAAAAGCGGCGAAACGGTGGGCGTTATCGGCGGTACGGGTTCGTCGAAAACCAGCCTCGTACAACTTATTCCCAGGCTTTACGACGCGACCGAAGGGGAAGTATTCGTAGGCGGAAAAGACGTACGGGATTACGACGTAACTTTGCTTCGCGACGCTGTTTCGATGGTACTGCAAAAGAACCTTTTGTTCAGCGGAACGATAAAAGAAAACCTGCGTTGGGGGGATAAAAACGCTACCGACGAGCAGATAAAACACGCGGCGACTTTGGCGTGCGCGGACGGGTTTATCGAAAGTTTTCCCGACGGCTACGACACGTACATAGAGCAAGGCGGAACGAACGTCAGCGGTGGTCAAAGACAGCGTTTGTGTATCGCAAGAGCGTTACTTAAGAACCCCAAAATCCTTATTTTGGACGATTCGACGAGCGCGGTAGACACGAGAACGGACGCGGAAATCCGCAGAGCGTTCCGCGAACAGATACCTCATATAACCAAAATAATAATAGCGCAGAGAATAGCGTCGGTAATGGACGCGGACAAAATAATCGTAATGGACGGCGGCAAGATAAGCGACGTCGGCACGCACGAAGAACTTATGGCTCGGAGCGTTATTTACAAAGAAGTGTACGATTCTCAGATTAAGGAGGAAGCGTAAAAATGGACGCGGTGAAAACTCCCGAAAAGGCGAAGAAAATGAAGAAAGAAAAAGGCGGTATGCCGAAAAAGAAAATGATGAATATGTCGGACGCCAAGACGACGTTCGTACGGATAATGAAAGAACTGTTCGCGTCGAACAAGAAGCAACTTATACTCGTTGCGGTATGTTTGGTCGTTGCGGCGATAGCGACGAGCGGAGCGAGCATTTACATTATCAATATGACGAGTACGTTACTCGATTCGGGCAAGGTAAAGGACGAGATAATCAAGTCGCTTACCATAGGCGTTTCCGTTATGGCGCTGATATATATTCTCGGAATAATCGCGCAGTATCTCAAGAGTCGCACGATGGGAATAGTTACGCAAAAGTTTTTGGACGATATGCGTAAGAAGATGTTTAACGGTATGCAGAACCTGCCGATCAAGTACTTCGACACGCACACGCACGGCGACATAATGAGTTATTACACCAACGATATCGACGCGATAAGAGAAATGGTCAGTCAGTCCATTCCCGCCGTGTTCAACTCGCTCATTATGATTACGGTCGTGTTCGTGATAATGGTTTATTACAGTTTATGGCTGATGCTTATCGTTATCGCGTTTACCGTGGTAATGTTGTTCGTGACGAAAAACGTCGGCGGACGGAGCGCGAAATACTTTATCGCTCAGCAAAAAACCACGGCAAAAGCCGAAGGGTTTATGGAAGAAACGATGCACGGGCAGAAAGTTATTAAGGTGTTTAACCACGAACACGAAATCGAAGAGCAGTTCGATGAAGTAAACGAAGAACTTTTCGATTCGTCGAGAAAGGCACACACTTACGCAAATATGCTTATGCCTATATTAGGCAACGTGGGCAACATAATGTACGTTTGTCTTGCGTTCGTCGGGTCGTTGATCATCGTTTACAGCGGAATAAACGTCGGACTTAACGGCGTATCGAGAACGGCGTCGGCGATAATCCCCGTCGTGGTAGGGTTCCTTACGATGGGCAGGCAATTCTCTATACAGATAGGACAGGTTTCGCAGCAACTCAACGCCGTGGTTATGGCGCTTGCCGGAGCGCAGAGAATATTCGCGCTTATGGACGAACAACCCGAACAGGACAACGGTTACGTCACGCTCGTGAACGCAAAATACGACGAGAACGGAGAACTTACCGAAACGACCGAAAGAACGGGGCTTTGGGCGTGGAAACACCCCCATCAGGCGGACGGAACGATTACATATGCGCCGCTTAAAGGTGACATCGAAATGCGCGAAGTGGACTTCGGATACGTTCCCGAAAGAATCGTTCTGCACGACGTTTCGCTGCACGCCAAACCCGGTGAAAAATACGCTTTCGTAGGCGCTACGGGCGCAGGGAAAACCACGATAACCAACCTTATAAACCGTTTCTACGATATAGCGGACGGAAAGATAAGATACGACGGAATAAATATCAACAAGATAAAGAAAGCGGATTTGCGCCGCTCGCTCGGTATGGTATTGCAGGACACGAGTTTGTTTACCGGTACGATTATGGAAAACATTCGTTACGGCAGACTTGACGCAACCGACGAAGAAGTGTATGCCGCGGCAAAAATCGCCAACGCGCACGACTTTATTACGAGATTGCCCGAAGGGTACAACACGATGCTTACCAACGACGGAGCCAACCTGTCGCAAGGACAACGCCAACTTCTCGCAATCGCAAGAGCGGCGGTGGCGGACGCGCCCGTAATGATAATGGACGAAGCCACTTCGTCTATAGATACGAGAACCGAACTTCTCGTGCAGGAAGGCACGGACAGACTTATGAAGGGCAGAACCGTCTTTATTATCGCTCACAGACTTAGCACGGTCAGAAACGCAGATACGATTATGGTGCTCGATAAAGGCAGGGTAATAGAGCGCGGCAGCCACGAAGAACTTCTCGCCCTTAAAGGCAGTTATTACGCGCTGTATACGGGGGCGGTGGAATTAGAATAAAAATAGCCGACCACACGTCGTGCGGGATTTTGCGGCAGTCGCTACGCTTTGTGCGGACAAAATCTAATCACGCACGAGTCGGACTACCAAGGAAGCGGAATGACACATTCCGCTTGAATCGGTAGTTCGTGGGGGAGATTCCCCCACTGACCCCCTATAAGGGCAAAAAGCGAGAAGTGAATTCCCGCTTTTTATTGTTTAGAACGAAAAATAAAGTGCGTCCGCCCACCCGCCCGCCCGATAGGGTGAAGAGTGACAAGGTGTATATTTCGGATATAAACGAATAGGCACAGCATTCCCTTTCGGGGAGAAAGGGCAACTTACAATCACCGTAAAAAGCCTTCCCCTTGGGGGAAGGTGTCGGCTTTGCCGACGGATGAGGGGTGATAACGCAATAAACCTGTGTCGTGCGATATGCTTATACAAGTAGTATACCTATTGCGTAATGAGATGCAACGCTTGGCGTTGCTTGCGGTCTTGACAAAAAGTATGATTTTGTTATAATGGTGCTATGGAAAACGAAAAAGACATAGAACGGTCGGTCGGGCCGACGATTTTTATCGATACCAACAAAGACGATTATTTTAAGTGCAGTATGTACTATATGCGCCGATATTTCGGGTTGCGTGAAATTATCGTTTTGTCGGTTTTATTGATTGCAGGGCTAGTATTGTTTTTTGCGATGGGCAATGCTTTTATACTCATTCTTTTCGGTATAAGCGTATTGCTGATTTTGATTGCTCTCGTGCTTTTTATACTCACGTCAAGTGGCGGTTATAAGGTCGATATGGAGAAAAAAGGCATCGTTCAGCAAAAACTTGAATTTAACGAAGACGCACTTGTGGTAACCAATATAGACTATAACGGGAACCCTGTTTTCATAGAAACGCACCCGTACGACAGAATTGAAAAAATTTCTGTCGGTAAAAAGCGCATTTATATCTATGCGCAGGTATCCGTGTTTTATTACATTTGGGCGAAAAATTACGAGCCTGAAGTATGTGAGCAAATTTCTTCTTTTCTTAAAAAAATTCTTCCTGCGGAAAAGTTCAAAATTCGCAAAAGATACCGCGGATTGCCCAAAAAGAAAAAACTTACTTTGGAAGAAGACGAATAAAAAAAATGCAAAAACGTATCCCTTTCCGGCGGTACGTTTTTTTTATGGGATTCGCCGAACGAGAATTTTTCAGGGCAGTTTTTTCAAGAAACCGCAGTTTGTGCGAATTTACCCCTTGTCAAGCGTGGTTTCATATGTTATATTATATATAACTGTTTTTATATATGGGCGAAGTGCGTCTCGCACGCGTGCGTATATACGGGCAGGCGTAGCGAGCGGCCGCTCGTTACGGGCAAACGAAATGCGTAAATATGGAGGTTTCGCAAAAATGAAAAAAACGGGCTTGGTTAGAAACAGAGTCGTCAGAATTTTGGTTCTGGCTCTGATAATCGCCATTTCGGTAACGGCTTTGACCGCGTGCAGCCTTTTCGGTTCGAAAAAGAACGTTAAGACGATCGCCGTTAAAGAAGACACCGTCAAAGGGTACTACGTTCTTAACGAATTCGACGTTTCGTCAATCGTTCTGTCGGTCGTTTACGACGACGATACCGAAGGCGAAGTCAACGTCGGCAAGTATATGCTTTCCGCCGAAAGCACGGAAGCGTTGAAAACCGTCGGTGAAAAGAATCTGACGATCACGTTCAAAGGCGCTACGACGACGCTCAAAATCGTTTTGGTCGAAGACGGCGCGACGATCGCCAACGTCGTTTTCTACGACAAATCCGGTACCACCGTGCTTGCGTCGAAGTACACCGTTACGGGCGGCTCGGTAGAAGCCCCGGCGGCTCCCGCGCTTGACGGAATGCAGTTCGTCGGATGGGTAGACAAAGACGGCAAAACGGTCGATCTTACCAAGATTACCGCCGCGATAAACGTTTTCGCATCGTACAGTTCGAGCAAAACGACTTATACGGTTAAGTTCGTCGACCCGGACGGAAAAGTGCTTAAGAGCGGACAGTTTCCCACCAATGCGCAACTTAAAGCGAGCGACGCTCCGAAGGTAGACCTGTCGAAGTATCCCTACGTCGAAGGTTATTCCTGGTCGCCGTCCCTTCCTTTTGCGGTTACCGGCGATACGACCGTGGCGATGTCGATTACGAAAAAGACCTTCATCGTTACTTTCAAATATGCGAAAGAATCCTCCCCCGATAATTATACGACTTTAGACAATCTCACCGCGATTTCGGAGTACGATCAGGACGTTTCCGCAACGAAAACGAAAGCGGAAAAAGAAATTGCGGAACGCGGTTTCGAAATCGTTTCTTCTTCGTCCGCGTCCACGAAAATCCGCGCCAACACCGAGTTCAAGTACATAGTACGCGACGCGTCGGTAGCGATCAAGATTTATCTCGACGCCGAAAAGACGAGAGAATATCCTTCCGAATCCACGATGAGAATAGGCAGCGTGCTGACCTTCCCCGATTCCAGCGCCGCCACGATGGCAGGCTACACCCTTAAAGGTTGGAGAGTGGAAAGCAGAACGGACGCGTCCCTTTTCCGTGAATTCAGCGCGGAAAGTTGGACGGTAAGCAAAGACTACGGTATCGACGTAATAGTTTATCCCGTCTATATGCCCCGTACCGTGGAAGTCGAGTTCGTGTTCGATTTCATCGAAAGAAAAACTCCCGACGACGCGACGCAGTCGTACAAACTCACGATCAGAGTATCCGACGTGTTCGCTCAGGGCGACGCCGTAACTTACGCGTACGTAAACGAACTTTTTGAACAAATCAAACAAAACAAAGCGGCTTATCTTAAACAACTCGACGGACAATCCGCCGGAACCGCCGTGACGGGCGTCGCTACCGACAACTCCAGTTCGGTAAGAAAAGAAATTTTCGACAACGACACTCTCGATATTTACGGAATAAGTTATTTGACGGTAGGCGACGAAACCGTTCGTCCCGGCAGCGGAAAAACGCTTTCTTCGAGCGGAATAAAGTTCACCGTCGGTCTGACCGCGGAAACCAAAGGCATCGAATGGAGAGCGATCGCCGACGCAAACGGCAAAACCGTAGCGTACGAAGCGGCAGGCTATACCGGTTCTGCGGACGTAAATGTGTTTATCCCCGATAATCATAAAGGCGAAACCGACGAAACGGCTCTGCCCGTTAAGAGAATAGCGGCGGACGCGTTCGGCACGGCAAACCTGTTCGTTACCCACGTTCCGAGCGGTATCGAATATATCGGAGCAAACGCGTTCAAAGGCGCGACGATATTCGGCGATCTCGAATTGCCGGCGCTGACCGAACTCGGCGCGGGCGCGTTCGCGAACGTTAACTTCTTAGGAAAAACCGTTACGTTCAGAGCGCTTACCGCAATAAGCGACGAAGCGTTTGTTTCTTTCAAAGGTGAAGACGTTACGATAAACGTTCTTCTCGACAATACCACCTATACCGAGGAAACGGAAAGCGGCTCGGTTACGAAAAAAGTTCTCGTTTCGATAGGAGAAAAAGCCTTTGCCGAAGCGAAAGGCATAGCGGCGATTAACCTTACCGAAAACGTGATTTCCGTAGGCAAGAACGCGTTCCTTAACACGGGAATAACCGAAATAAACGGACTTAGCGGAGTAGAAACCGTAGGCGACGGAGCGTTTGCCGGCACGGCGATGGCGGTTATTAACCTGCCCAAAGCGAAAACCGTCGGCGAAAAAGCGTTTGCCGACAACGACGCGCTCGTTTCTCTGTCGATAGGCACGGAAGCGGAAGAAGCCGCCACGTCCTTTAACTTCAACGCAATCGGCGGAAGCGTAAACGTAAAAACGATTGCTTTCGGTAAGTTCGTTACCGAAATAATCGAAGACGCAAGCGTGTTTGCGGCGGCGCAAAGCCTTGCGACGGTTACCGTAGCGGAAGGCAACAATGCGTATTACGCTCACGAAAACGTACTTTATAAGAAAATCGACGCAAACGCGTACGAACTCGTATATTACCCGGCGAACAAAACCGGAACGTACAAAGCGGAGTTCGGTTCTGCCGAAGCGACGTTGAAACTCGACGCTGACAAATTGGCGAACTCGGTAATCGCGTTGCTCGACCTGACCGCGCTCGGAAACAGAGCGGACATATCCGGCACGGCGAACACCGTTTATTCCGTAGCGATCGACGAAAAAATCGTTGCGGCGGCGACCGCGGCGTTTGGCGACGCCATAGTGGTGACCGACGCGGCGAAAGCGACCGTTTGCTACGACGAAAAAACCGGACTTATCTACGAAAAGACGGAAAAGACTTACGTAGGCGAAGCGCCTGCGGAAAAAGAATACGACGGAGCGAGAGTAATAGCCGGCGACAGAAAAGCGACGGAAATCGTAGTTCCCGCTACGCTCGGCGGACTTACCGTAAAATCGGTTAAGGACGGAGCGTTCGCGTCCTATACTTTACTGGAAAAACTCACGATAGAAGCAACGCTCGAAAGTTGGAATTCGTCCATTCTCGACGGTGCGACCGCACTTAAAGAGTTCAGCGTAAAAGGCTGGAAAGACGGATACAAACCCGTTCTCGCCGACCTGAAAGGAAACGGTTGGTATGACAGAAACAACGTTATTTTCCTCGGCGGAAAGGTAATCGGATACAACGACGAAGCGGTTATCGACGGTAGCAGAATTACCGTGGTTACGGCGGAAGACGCAGGCAAGTATTTTGCGGAAGGAATTACCGAAGGGTTCTTTGCCGGAAGCGACGTCACCGAAGTAAGCCTGCCTTCGACCGTTAAGACCGTTTACGAAAGAGCGTTCGCTAATTGCCGCTACCTTACTTCCTTCAAAGCGGAAGGACTTACGTTCGTCGGCAAAGAAGCGTTTATGAACTGTATCGCGCTCGAAGAAATCACGCTTAACTTCGCAAGCGACGAATCGAAGATGAGCGCCGGCGTGTTTGCCGGTTGCTCCGCACTCGAAACCGTTGCGATTAAAGGCAACGTAAACGCGAACAGAGTGGGCAGCACGATTTATTACAGCCTGCCTGCAAGAACGTTTGAAAACTGCGTAAAACTCACGACGGCGGATCTCGGCGTAATCAACAATTTCGCAAAGGACGACAACGGCGCGTCTTACGCGTTCGACGGATGTACTTCTCTTGCAAACTTCGACTTCGAAAAGATGATCGGCAGCGAGATTCCTGCCGGAGCGTTCAGAAACTGCACTTCGCTCGTTTACGCGATGCTTACCACTTCTTCCCTTGAAAAAATAGGACAGGAAGCGTTCGCTCAGTGCAGCGCGCTTATCTACGTCCGTTTCGGAGCGTCCGTTTACGAAATCGGAATAGCGGCGTTTGCCGGCTGCAACAAAGCGTTGTTCGAACTCGCTTACGACAACGGCGGATTGCTGACCGAAGACGCGGTAGTCGGAGTAGGCGACGCAAGATCCTTCGAAGACGGAGCGCAGTTCTTCGTAAGCGATAAAACCGACGTAAGTGAAATCGAATTCCTTAAAAACAAACAAATTACCGGCAACTACCCGATAATATCTTTTGAAACGACGGAAAATACAGAACAATCTCTCGGGTTTGCGATGAGCGAACTTCAGGCGACGATGTTCATAAGAGAAAGCGACCTCGTCGCGCCGTCTTACGCAGGTTATACCTTCGAAGGTTGGTTCTTCGAAAAAGAAGAACGAAACGCGGTTACTTTCCCGATAGTCGTTACGCAAATCAAAGGCGGAAGACTTTACGCTAAGTACTACAACGAGAAACAAGGCTCGCTCACCGCGTCTACCGACGTTAAGTACGTTTATTACGTAGGCAGCGCGCCCGAAGTTAAACTCAACGCGGGAGAAACCGCAAACTGGAAATATATAAGGAATAACGGCTCGATCGTAGACGGAGTAACGTTTCCGCTCGTAGTCGATATGGAAAAAGGCGACGTAATCACGCTCGTATGCGAAATCAAACGCGAATCCGACGGCAGCGTGGTTGCGGTTAAAGAATTCGAAGAAGTCGGCTCTATCGGTTATGCGATTACGCATTACAGCGGAAACAACGCCGACAGAGTTAAAGTGCCGAGCGTATTCGACGACGGCGAAAACGGCGAAGCGGACGTAATCGTTCTTTATGCCGGAGCGTTTGCGACCTGCGTACCCGAAGACTTCATCGTACCCGACAGAGTCAAAGCGATACTCAAAGGCGTTTACGACACCGACAAGATCACTTTCCGCGAAGGCGCAACGTTCGGCAGCGGAATGAAATACGTCACCGTACCTGCGTCGGTCGAATATATCGAAGACGGAGTGTTCACGGGCGAAAATATAGAAGCGATCGTCTTTATGGAAGGAAGCAACCTTACTCAGGTTACTGCGGACGCTTTTGCCGGCAGCAAATGGTGGCAAAAACAGGTCGTTACGGCAAGCGAGCGCAGCGGTTTCGTTATCGCAGGACGTACCGCAATAAGATTTATCGGAACTGCCGACGCGGCGGAAGTGGACGGAAGCGGAAACGCGGAAGTCACCACGACGAGAACGTTCGGCTTTATGAAGACGGACAAATCCTTCGATATATATATAACCATATATTATAAGGACGGCACGAGCGAAACCGTGACACAAACCGGCGTTATCGCAGATGCGGACCTTATCGAGAACGGCGTTTACAAGTTCAACATCGGCGCAACGACGTCCGGCGGAACGACGATTAACGGTATATTCGCGATAAACAGTCAGGACACGGAAAAATTCACCTACGTAGCCGGCAAGAACGTTCTTTATGCGAAAGTGCCTGCCGACAGAAACGTAATAGCGATCTCCGTGGCGTCTTCGAGAGACGAAGAAGTGACCGTACCCGAAGGCACGATTAAACTTGCCGACGGCATATTCAAAGGCAACGCCACGTTAAAGACGATAATTCTTAACAAAGAACTCGTTATTATCGGCGACGAAGCGTTTGCGTTCAGCGGACTTACGTCCGTAAGATACGGCGCGACGAACACCGAACAATATCTTTCGAGCGTAGAAAAAGCAGGCAAGAAAGCGTTTGAAAAAACAGACTGGTACACCAAAAACGAAAAGGTTATTTTAGGAACGCGTTTCCTTAAATACAACAACGTTTCCGGAGCGACCACGATCACGATTACCGAAAGCATTACGGCAATCGAAGACGAAGCGTTTGCTAACACTTCGCTCACCGCGATCAATATCAGCACGTCCACGCTGAAGACCATCGGAGCATTCGCGTTCAAGAACAGCAAGATAATCTCTATCGTTCTGCCGGCGTCGGTAGAAAGTATGGCAAGGGGCGTGTTCTACGGTTGTACCGCACTCGAAAACGCTGACTTGTCGGCTACCAAACTTACTGCTTTGGCAGACGAAACGTTCTACGAAAACGTAAAACTTACTAAGATAAAACTTTCCGCAAGCATTACTTCGCTCGGAGTAAACGCGATCGCGAAATGCGCGCTTCTCGCCGAAATCGAAGCGGACGGAATCAGCGAACTGACCGTGCTTAACGGCAAGTTTGCGTCCGGACTCGAAGACACGCTCTGGTACAAAGCGGACAAGGCGGAAGAAAAAGACGAAGACACCGCGCTCGTGCTCGGCAGCGTACTCGTAAAATACGTAGTCGGCAAAAACGCGTTTAACGTACTTACGGAAACCGGCAAGATGACGGTTGTCGTTCCGGACGGAATTACGGTAATCGCTTACAGAGCGTTTGCCGACGCCGGAGTTAAGGACGTTACCGAAATCGAACTTCCCGAAAGCGTAACGGAAATAGGCGAATACGCGTTCGTCGGTTGCGTCGCGCTCACGTCGATACAACTCGGCGGCAACGTTAAGATCATCGGAGCGAGAGCGTTTGCTAATCTTATGTACCTTAAGACGGCGGTTCTTCCCGACGGACTGGAAAAAATCGGCGACGAAGCGTTTATGGACACCGCGCTTTGCACCGAAGTTACGGACGAAGACGGCGTAAGAATAAGCGACGACGGATACACGATCCCCGACAGCGTGACGGAAATCGGTTCGGCGGCGTTCTACGGAGTTAACAGCCTTACCGTAATCAACCTCGGATCCGGGCTGGTTTCTATCGGAGCAAACGCGTTTAACACGCTTAAACAAGGCTCGTCCGCGCAATACGCTTCGAGCAATCTTTACAAAGTCAACTGGAACCTTGACGTAAACGAACGTACCGCGGAATCGGAAAAGGCGGAAATCGCGCCTATCGAAGTTCTTGCGCAAAATATAGCGAATTCGGGAGCGGGCAAAACGATATTCACCACGTCGATCGAAAAGAGAATCAGATTCTATGCGACGAAAGAAGTCGTTGAGTACGTCGAAAGCGAGAAGTTCGGTTACAGAGATAACTGGGTTCAGTACGAATGGAACTTCTACGTCACGGGAACGTTGCCCGAAATCATTCCGGCAAACGACAACTACAAGATCGATTCGATAAGAAAAGAATATCTCGTTGAAGGCGACTTGCCCGAACCGCCGCACATTACCGACGGCGACAACACCTATACGTTTATGTACTGGGTAGAAGTAGCGGACGACTCTTCGGAAAAACGTCTCGAATATCCGTACGTAGTTACGCGCGACCTTAAAGTAAACGCTAAGTATTACGCAAACGAAATTCAGGACGCGTCGAAGAAAGACGACAACGGCGCGACGTTCGAAACCGTTTCTACCGGAACCGGAGCGGTTGCGATAAGCGGATTCTCCTTTGCGGAAGGCGTGGAAAACGATACGCTGTATATCCCCAACAAGATCGGCGGCGCGGTAGTTTCCGCAATCAGTATGAAATCCGACGATAATTCTATTAAGAAACTCGTCATCACCAACGCGTCCAACTTCAACGGAATGAGCGAAAACGTATTCAGACGCTTTACCGCTCTCGAAAGCATAGAACTTTACCTTGCCGGTTCGGAAACGGCGGATTACAAGGTAGAACCCGTTACTCTTACCGCTCAATACGACGGAAAGACCTACGAATACGTCGTTTACGCGTTGTATTCTGCGGACGCGGCGGCAGACAAAGCGTACGGAACAAGACTTATCTCGGTAATCGGCAATCTCGAAAGCGCGACGATAGCGGCGAGAGAAAAGGGTTATGAAGGAGACGAGATGCTCGACTTCGAGTTCGTTATACCCGAAGGCGTAACCGAAATTCTCGACGGCGCGATGATAAACTGCGGATTCAAGACGGTCAGAATTCCGTCCACCCTTACCGCAATCGGTACGGACGCGTTCGGTAGTTACCTCGAAAGACTCAGAATACCTAAGTCGATTAACCTTACCGACGTGACGAAAGATTCGATAAACGAGTCCGCGCCGATTATGCAAGCGAAAGCGGGCAGCCCCGTAGTAAGCGCGGAATACGTTGAAATCAACGGTCTGAAAGAAGCAAACGGACTTTACGGCGACTTCTACGCTATCGCAAACGTTCTCGTCGGGTACGAAACCCGTATACTTAACTACAACGCGCTCGCTTTGCCCAACTCGGTAAACGGCATTGAAATTACCGTCATCGCCGGCAACGTATATTACGAAGCGACTTCGACGAACCGTATTCACGCGGACAGCCTGTCGCTCCCGAACAACGTTTATATGATCTGCGGAGACGCGTTTAACGGTATCGACTTCACCGCGATAAGCGGAGCGGAATCGTATTCCAAACTCGAAAAAGTAGCGAGCGGCGTGTTCGATAACACCACGTTCTATAAAGACAACAACACGAGCGACGGACTTTACGTCGGCAAGATACTCGTTAAGTGGGAGTCCGCTACCGAAAATCCCGTAATCAAACCCGATACGATAGCGATTTCTTCGGGCGCGTTCAGAGGATCGAGAGTAGTCAACGTCGTTATTCCGGACAGCGTAAGAAGTATCGGCGACAATGCGTTCTATAACTGCGTAAACCTGAAATCGGTTACTATCCCCAACGGTGTGGTAAGCATCGGCGACGGAGCGTTCTGGAACTGCACTTCGCTCGAAGAAGTCAAGATAGACACCGTGGGAAGCAACCTTGCCACGATCGGCAACAACGCGTTTGCCCGTGCGGAATCGCTCAAGACGCTCAGACTTCCGTACAACCTTAAATCTATCGGAGAAGGCGCGTTTAACGCTTGTAAATCGCTCGTAACCGTAAGTTTCGACGCATACGACGAAGCGACCGGCGTAATCGACGAAACCAAACCGGGACAACTTATCGAACTCGGCGAGAGAGCGTTCCTCGGAGCGACCAACCTTACCGAAATCAAGATTCCGGACGGAATTACGGTAATTAAAGAAAGCACGTTTGAAAAATGTTCTTCTCTCGTAAGAGTAAACTTCGGAGCGAGCAGCAAACTTAAACAGATCGAAGCGTCCGCGTTCAGCGAATGTGTAAAACTCGGCAGTATGATCACCATTCCCGAAGATTACAACACGGAAAAAGGCAGACTCGGCGCAAGCCTTATCACTATGGAAATGCCCAACAGCCTTATCAAAGTCGGCGCGAAAGCGTTCTACGGTTGTCAGGGAATGTGGGGTATCAGTTTCGGATACAACCTTGCTTCTCTCGGCAGCGAAGCGTTTGCTAACTGCAAGAACCTTGCAAAGGTAGAAATCAGAAGAACGACCGCTCCGACCATCACCGGCAACACGTTCGATCTTACCGGAAACTACAGACTGCGTATCTACGTAGGCAGAGACGAAGCCAAGACGACGAAGAACGCATACGTGACCGCCTGGAACCAAGCCTGGAACGCTTGCGAGAAGTACATTTACGAAATCGGCGACAAACCGAAGATAACCTTCAAAAACACGAGAGGAGTTACCGTAGTGTGCGAAACCGAAGTTATGATCAGTCCTTCGATTAACTTCGGCGACGGCGAAATCAGTAGTTGGAAGTATGAATCCTTGCAACAGATCGGCGAAACCGCCGTTAAGAGAACGAAAGCGGACGGTTCGGACGCGAACGTAAAAGACTACGGCAGTCAGACCTACGTCGTCGGCGATCAGACATACTATCTGCTCGTAGCGGACTACGACGAAATCGTAATGGCGATGGACGTCGCAGGCAACTAAGAGATAAAGTTACTTAACTAAGAAAAACCGTTCGAAAGAACGGTTTTTTCTTATACGCCGTCGTTTTCTTCCATAAAGAAAAGACACTTTATTAAAGTTTGTTTTAGCCGTAAAGGCATAATTTTTGCGAAAAACCGAATAAACTTTGAAGAAATGGGAGCGGAAAGAACGGGAACGGCAGGTTGCTCGGTACAGGTAAGAAAAATCGTTTTCGCTACTTTTTTCGGAGAAGAACCGTTTTGTTCGGTTTTTGCGAGTTTTTCCGTAGCAAGCGACATTCTGTGTGAATATCCGTCAATAGAAGCAGGCGGATAAACTTTTCTTTTCTTCGTAAAGTCGGTTTTCGTACCGCCGGGCATTACGGAAAAAACGCGTATTCCGTCTTGTTCGAGTTCGAAACTCAGGGCTTCGGCAAGGGTGTTCAACGCCGCTTTCGAGGCGGAGTAATAGCAGTCGAACGGTATGGGAGCGACGGCGGCAAGACTGCTTACCGACACCGCAACGCCGTTTGACCGACGAAGTACGGGGATAAGAGTTTGCAGACAGTGAAGATACGCAAAAAAATTGACTTCGAAAAGGTATCGGTAATCGCCTTCGAGTGCATATTCGAGCGGACTTGCCATTGAAAAACCTGCCGAGTAAACGAAACAGTCAATGTGTTCTTTAGCGACGAAACGCAGAATTTCGTCGAGTTTTTCCCGTACCGTGACGTCGCAAAGATGATTTTCCACCCCTTCGAGAGAACACGGGGTACGAGAAACGTTTATTACCCTATAGCCGGATTTAAGAAAGAGCGAGCAAGTTTCGTATCCTATTCCGGAAGAACCGCCTACGATAAAAAGAGTTTTCATAAGTAAAGTTTTCCCTTATCGTGCGGCGTTTTATTCATATCAAAGGAGAAAAAAGCATAAAATTATTCAAAAAGGGATGGAAATGAGTTTGATAAAAAAGACTTTTGTATTAAGCGACGGCAAGCCGAAAGGGTATCTTACGGTGGTGAGGGTCGGTAACGACGGCGGAGTAAAAATCGTCGGTGAGAGTTTCGTTGCGGGAATGAAAGCGTATGTTAAAATCGGCGGCGAAAGTCAGATCGTGATTTTAACGGGTAAACGGACGGAAGCGGAACTCAATATTACAGTCGGGCAAGGCGACGGCGTAGGGTGCGTTGTGTACGACGAAAAAGGGATTGTGGCAAGCGGCGGAAAAGAGATAAGCGACAGGGAAAAAAGAAATTTGCTTGAACCCGTTGCCGTTATTTCCGAGCAACCGGTTTTTTCCGCCCCACCCGCCCGCC
>ERZ779888.2096-NODE-2096-length-17384-cov-7.592302_pt1 | contig 17384 bp, 13 predicted proteins | sample MGYA00511245_ERZ779888 | MGnify/ENA primary metagenome ERZ779888 (study PRJEB29588, sample SAMEA2155255) | human gut metagenome | biome: human gut; feature: human-associated habitat; material: faeces | place: Denmark | collected 2008/2010 ... | reverse complement strand
AATATTTACTTATGTAGGTATTTTAATTATAAGTAAGCATCAGTTTTACAACTGGTGTTTTTATTATGCTTAAAAAGAGGTGAAAAAAAGTGGGAAGTAATGATTTAAAAAGAGTAGGGCTTATATTTACAGAAGAAGGAGCAAAAGATTTTAAGAAAACTCTTCAAGATATAAATATAGAAATGAACAAGAATTATAATCAATTTAAGCTAACACAATCACAATGGGATAATTCTACTAAATCAACAGAGAAATTAAAAGCACAACAAGAATATTTAACAAATGCTTATGAGATTCAGTCAGATAAAGTAAATGTTTTAAAAATGCAATTAGCTGATTTAGAAAATGCAGAAAATAAAAATACAACAGCTATAAAAAAGAAACAAAATGAATTAACTAATGCAGAAATTAAACTAAAAAATTATGAGAGTAAATTAAAAGATGTTCAAACACAACTTACAAATACAGGTAAAAAACTTGAAGAATGGGGAGAAAAAGTTGAAAAATCAGGAAAGAAAATAGAAAACGCAGGCAAGAAGTTGTCTGCGTTTTCTGCTGCAAGTATATCAGCCTTAACTTTAAGTGCTAAGAGTGCAATAGATTTTGAAGATGCTTTTGCAGGAGTAGAAAAGACAGTTGATGGAACGAAAGAACAGATGGAAGAGTTAAAACAGGGCATTAGGGACATGGCAAAAGAAATACCTTCTTCTACAACAGAAATATCAGCAGTAGCAGAAGCGGCAGGACAGTTAGGAATAAAGACAGAAAACATATTAGATTTTTCAAAAGCAATGATAGATCTAGGAAATTCCACAAATCTTACTGCTGATGAGGCTGCTTCACAGCTTGCAAAATTCGCAAATATAACTCAAATGTCACAAAAAGACTTTGACAAATTAGGATCAACAATTGTTGATTTGGGTAACAAATATGCAACAACAGAAGCGGATATTGTAAGTATGGCCATGAGGTTAGCAGGTGCAGGAAAACAAGTTGGTTTCTCAGAAGCGGAAATTTTAGGGTTGGCAACAGCATTGAGTTCAGTTGGAATAGAAGCAGAGATGGGTGGTTCAGCAATTTCTAAGGCAATGGTAAAAATGCAAAATGCTGTTGAACAAGGTGGCAAAAAGTTAGATACAGTACTAAAAAAGACAGGAATGACATTAAGAGAATTAGAATTGATGTCTGCAAATGATTCAATGGGCTTTAAAGAATTATCACAAAGTATTGGGATGACAAGCACAGAATTAAAACAATTGATAACAGCAGGAACAAATCTTGAAGACTTTGCAAAAGTTTCAGGAATGACAACAGAGCAATTTAAAAAAGCATGGAAAGAAGATGCTGCAGGTGCACTATCAGAGTTCATTAAAGGCTTAGGAGATGCTAAAAACAAAGGCGAAAGCGCAATTACAATGCTTTCTGAAATGGGGCTAACTGAAGTTAGATTAAGAGATTCTTTGTTGCGTGCAGCAAATGCTGGGACCCTGTTTAATGATGCAATAAATACAGGAACACAAGCATGGAAGAATAATACAGCATTAACAAATGAAGCAAATAAAAGATATGATACTCTAAAAAGTAAAATAAAAATAGCAATTAATAAATTAAAAGATATGGCTATTACTCTCGGAAACAAACTAATGCCAAGTATTGAAAAAGTAATAGAAAGACTTGGAAAATGGATTGATAAGTTTAGTACATTGTCAGATAAGCAAGTGAATATGATAGTAAAAATAGGACTTATTGTTGCGGCAATAGGACCTTTGGTTACGATAATTGGAAAAGTAACATCAGTAATAGGTGGAACAATAAAAGGAATAGGGACTTTTACTCAAGCAATAGGAGTAGCAAGAGGCAAAATAACATCTACATCTGAAGCAGTTAATGGATTGGCAAAAGTGTTTACTGTAGTAACGAGCCCAGTGGGATTAGCATGTACAGCAATAGGACTAGCTGTTGCGGGAATTGCTATTGCTGTTAATGAAAGTCAAAAGAAAAGTAAGGAAGCTTTCGAAAATATGAGCGAAGGGGTATCAGATTTTTATAATGGTTTAAAGAGTGCGGAGGGATATTTAAACAGTTTTAATACGACGATGTTTGCAACTAATGAAGAACAACAAAAATTACAAACGCAAATGGATGAAGTACAAAAAGGAATAACTGATATTTGCAAAACTGCATCAGATGAACGTAGAGGGTATACACAAGAAGAAATAACTCAATTAGATGAATATTTTAAAAAATTGAGAGAGCTAAAGGACAGAGAGATACAAATTCAACAACAAATCGCAGGAGCTATAACTCAACAAGCAGTAACAAATGCAGAAACTTTTCAAGGAAGTCTAGATGAGTACAAAGTACAATCACAAGAATGGATTGCAACAGCACAAAAACAGTCAGAACAAACAAAACAACTTATAGAGCAAGGAACAATAGAAGAAGTTGCTTTATTAAATCAAAAATATGGAGAACATGCAACAATGCAAAATGAGGCTTATGTTACTGAATATAATAATATAATGGCACAAAAACAAGCAAAAATAGATGTAGCAAATGCAGAAGTAGCAGAAGTATTAGAAGCATATACAAAAGGATATGCTGAAAGAGCAAACCAAGATGGCGATTTCGCAGAACATATAAAACATTATAACTGGGAACAAGAGCAAGAGGAGAATAGACATAATGAGACAATAAATAGTATACAGAATAATAAGCTTTTGAATACATATAATAAAAACAAGGCTATACAAGCTGAAAATTATAGGCATACAGACGAAGAAAAAAGAATCTGGGAAAAAATGTATAAAAATATGTCTAAAAGTGAGGCAGAACAACTAGGAGTTTGGCTTGCCATGTTGTCGAATACAGAAATGTATGGTGGGGATATATCTAAAGAAAATCAAAAAATGGTTGATACTATAATGAAAAGTTATAGTGTTATGCCAAAAGGCACAAAAGATGCAATGAAAAATGCAATGAAACCGATGCTCGAAGAAATGAAAAAAAGCGAGCCTTCTTTATTTACAAAAGCGAAAGGAATTGCAGATGGAATATTGAACCGATTAAGAAAAGCTTTTGACATTCATTCTCCGTCAAGGAAAACAAGAGCAATATTTAAAAATGTGATGAAGCGGAATGGAAAAAGGAATAGAAACAGAAGAAAGTAATTTATACAAGCAAACGGATAAAGTAGCTGAGCATGTATTGGATTCTCTGGATTCAATTAATTCTGATGTTAATCTTAAATTTAAACGTACTGGAGATCTTAGCGCGAATATAGACTATAATAAATTATTTAATATATTGTATTCTGCTTTCATTAAAGCGTTAAATTCTTGTAAATTAACATTAGATGAAGATGGTTTTGCAAGGATAGTTAAAAATGAATTATACGAGGTGCTATAATGTTTAAATTTAAAGGAATATCAAATACAGATATGCAAGTTGTAATTGAAGAAGAAGAACATTTCTTGGCTAAAGCTTCACAGAAATATGAAGTTACAGAAATAGAAGGAAGAGATGGTGCTATTTTTGATGAATTAGGTTATTCTTATATTGAAAGACCTATTTATGTGCAATGTTTGAATCCTAACAAACTTGATGATATCCTTGCGTGGCTAGATGGTGAGGGAGAGTTAGAATATAAAGGAAGAAAAACGAAAGCAAGATTTTATGCGGAATTAGAACCAAAAAGGACAGCAGGAATCAAAATTATTGATACTAATTTTATCAGAGCTCCATTTTGGGAGAAAGCTGATGATAATTATATAGTAGTCACAAATAATGTTCAAAACGAAGGAAATAAAACAAGCAGACCTATAATAAGAATTGAAAAAGGTTCAAGTGATAGTATTGAATTAACTTTAGGTGATGTTAGGTTTAAATATACGTTTAGTGAAAATGATACTTATGTAGAAATAGATTGTGAAGAAAAAACAGTTGTATACGAAGGCCTTAATAGAAGCAGAAATCTTGAAATAGGATACAAATACCCAAAATTAGAAGTAGGAAACAATGCAATCGTAATACATAGTGGCTCAGCTACTGTCAAAATAAAAAGAAAGGACAGATGGCTATGATTAAAATATTTAATGCAACTGATACTGATTTTAAAACAGCAGGAAACATTATTATTAATCCTTTACATTGTCATGAAATTAAGAAAAAGTCTTTAAATGGATGGTATATTGAAGTAGAAATCCCAATTAAATATAAAGAGTATATAGAAGCCGATAAGCTATGTGTAGTAAAAACAAAATCTAAATTAAAACCACAAGCATTCAGAATAAATGATAGCATAACATATACGAATAGAAAAATAAAATTCACAGCTGAACATGTAATGTTTGATAGTAGAAGATATGTACTTTTAGATGTAAGACCAACTAATTTAAATGGCCAGAATGGGTTAAAATATGTTAATGAAAGGACTGATAAAACCAGTCCTTTTTCTATTGACTCAAATGTTGAAAACGTAAGTACAGCATATTTCATAAGAAAGACTTTATTAGAATCTTGGCAAGTATTTGAAGAACGATGGGGAGGAGTATTTGAAGCAGACAACTGGGATATTAGTTTTAAACAAAGCATAGGAAAAGATAATGGCGAAACTATTGTTTACGGTAAAAATATGCAGGGATTCGAGATCTTTGAGGACTGGTCTAATGTATGCACAAAAATTTTACCAGTTGGATATAATGGACTTTTATTGCCTGAAATATATTTAGAAAGCGAAACGCAATACGAAATATCGTATACAAAAATAGTAGATTTTCAAACAGATTTAGAAGCAGAGGAACAAACAGAAACTAATCTATTAGTAGAGTTAAGAAACAATGCAAGCAAATATTTAGAAGAAAATTGTGTTCCTAAAGTTAGTTATACAGTAAATTCAAATGTGAATAATGAGTTAGAAATAGGGGACACAATAAAAGTTTTACATCCTTTTGTAAATATTTTTACAGAGGTTTTAGAATATGAATATGATTTGATTTCTGAAAAAGTGAAGTCGTTGACTTTTGGAAATTACACAAGAGATGTCAAAACAAAATTTAACAATATAAAAAATACTATTGAAACAATTAAACAAACAGTATCAAAACAAGAGATAATTATAAAAGAACAAACAAATTTGATTAATTCTCTAAATAAAAATGGATATGTTTATATAGATGATAATGAAATTTTAATACTAGATAAACTTCCAAAAGAACAGGCTAAAAATGTCTGGAGGTTTGGATTAGGAGGTATAGGATTTAGTTCAAAAGGATATGAAGGACCTTTCGAAACAGCTATTACAATGGATGGGCAAATAAATGCTAAATTTATCACAACAGGGACAATGGCTGTAGCAAGAATAGAGGGTTTGGCTAACTTTATAACTGAAACGAGTTCGTCAATAACCAAAATTGAATTAGAACAAGGAAGAATAACTAGTAAAGTATCATCAGTAGAGCAATCAGTAGAGAACATAACAAAAATAGAAGGTACAGCAGAAGGAAAGAACATATATATAGATGATGCATCTGCGGAACCATTAATAGATATAATGCTAGAGGGCGAGAGCCAACAGGCAACGAGGAGTGGGAAGAACTTACTTGATAATACTGCGACGACAAAAATATCAAACGGAATAACATTTACTGTGAATAGCGATGGAACAGTTTTAGTAGATGGTACAAATGATACCTCTGCTAACAGCAGTTTGGTTATCAATAGATATGATTTAAGCCCAGGAACATATATTCTGAACGGCTGTCCGAGTGGTGGTGCTAGTAATACTTATAGATTAGCTATCCAAGAGACAGGTAGTTATAGTATTTTAGGTTCTATAGATATTGGCAATGGCAGTAGAGAATTTACAATAGATACTACAACAAGCGTTCAAATAGCTATATTTATTCAGAAAGGCTTAACGATAAATAATTTATTATTTAAACCAATGTTACGAGAAGCAACAATAGCTGATGACACATATGAACAATATGGAGCAAGCCCTAGCCCAGATTATCGAAGCAAAATAGAGAATTTGGAGGGAGAAAATATTTGTCCTTCTTTGAATACAACAAGAACAATAAATGGAGTAACGTTTACAAAAAACAAAGATGGTTCAATAACAATGAATGGAACTGCAACAGCAAAAACAACGTACCCAATTAACGTAAATACTACTACGACTACAAGGACAGTATTGTTGAAAGCAAATTCAAAATACAGAATGTTATCAAGTTATGAGAGCGGAAAATATACAACACAGGTATTCTATTTAAAAAATAATGTTATGACATATTCCTCTTCTTTGATAGAAACAGTAGAAGAAACAAAAGTTGGTATGTATATTACAGTATATAAAGATGCTGTATTAGACAATGTAACAATATATCCACAAATTACAAAAGGTGAAGAATATAAACCGTATGTGCCATATAATTCTTTAGGTTTCTTAGACATAGGAGAAAATTTAATTAAAGCCAGAGAATATTCGGCAACAGTTAACAATGTAGAACGTTCAATAACAAATGGATTAGTAAAACTTAATGGAACAATGGGGGAAGCGGCTGCAGGTTCTAATGCGTTTTCTATAATAGGTAATTGGACGGCAAATTATTCAGCATATGATACTAGTATCGAATATATAAAATTAAAAGCAGGAACATACACTTTAAGTATCCATAACGTAAAAGGAAGTTGTACGGAAGGTTCGCTAGCATTAGTTGCAGGAAATACAAATCCTAAAAAGACTAAAGCGAAGATACAATTGAAAAATGAAACAAGTAAAACATTTACATTAGAAGAAGAAAGCATTTGTAGAATATCTGTTGAGTATAATGTTGGTTGTACTTTTAATAATTTTGAATTTAATGTAATGCTAAATAAAGGTTCACAAGCTCCATACATTCCATATCAAGAACAAGCAGAGTACTTCCCACTATCAGAAGGGCAAAAACTAATGGAAGGCTCTTATTTGGCAGATGACGGAATACATCACGTAAGAAAGCAAGTTGTACTAACTGGAACAGAAAATTGGAACTTATATTTAAATAAAACAAAAACATTTAAGCTTTCTATTAGTCCGTGGTCATATTCAGGAGTTTGTACACATTATCAAAGAATAATTTCTTCATTTTTTGATGTGAAAGCAGGAATTTACTTATCAGGTTCAGCTATGGTAATTATTTCAGACCCAAGATTTTCAACAGTAGAAGAATTTAAAACATATTTAGCAGAACAATACTCTGCAGGAACTCCTGTTACATTTGAATATATAATGATGACAAATAATTCAAAGATAGTTGAAAAAATAGTACCTTACACAGATGACCAAAAAGCAGCGTGGGAGAAATTAAGGCATTTTACATTATTTAAAGGTATTAATAATATAACAAGTACAGCAAATGCTAAAATCACATATGTTAGAGATAATGGGTTAAGTGACACATACGAAACCAAACGAAACGTAAAAGAAAATCACTACACAAAAATTGAAACAGACTCACAAATAAGTCAAACAGCAGACTCAATCAAAGAGTCAGTCAAAGCAATAAACGAACAAACACAAGAAAAGCTTGCAACATTGGAACTAGCCAATCAAAGTTTAAAATTTGCAACTAGAAGAGTAGGCGGAAACAATCTAATCAGAAATAGTGCAATGATTAATGATAATAATTTTTGGTTAGCACACGCTAAATATCCATATCAAGAGTCAGATACACCACCTGACAGTCCTACTGAAGGGGCATACTGGTATTGTACTGCTAATAGTGGAAGTTACATAGAAAATCAAATGTATGTGTACAACAGTAGTGGTTGGCAAGTATCAGAACTCTCAAGAAAATCATTGTTAAGTGCTCAAAACTACTTTGCTTATACAACTTCTAACGAATATTGGGCAAACGGCAAAAATGCTAATGAAAATACACTGAGTGGACGAGTTATTAAGCTTGATGGAAGACAAGACTATACAGTATCACATATATTCAATATCACAGAACCTATTACATTGAATCAAAATGAAAACAAAATGGCAATATCATACTTTATCAAAAACAGTATAGTACAAGGAAATGTCTGCGTAGGACTAATGTTCCTTAATGAGGCAGATTTTACAGAAGTAGAAAAACCTTACTCATTGTATGAGCCTGGTATTATACTGACACCAGATGATTTAAAAGATTTAACTAAAATAGAGCAAATAATCGAAATACCTAAGAAATCAGATTTTATTCCTGTAGTTGTAAGTAACACAGCACCTACAGATACAACCAAGAATTGGTTAGATTCAACAATATACTTACCTAAAAAATATAACTCGCAAACATCACAGTGGGAAATATTAGATACAAAAATGTCATTGTATAATGAGAGTTCAAGAGAAGTTTGGACTTATAGATATTTCTATGGGTTCTACTATCAAACACCAATAATATACGATACAGCAGAAATCAAGAGTTGTTATGTGGCATTAACATTTTATCCTGCATTTGCAGTCTATACAGGAAATGTAGAGCCTACACCTTACAAAGGGTTATATTGGAACAATAAAACAACAAATTTAGTTAAGAGAGCAAAATATAATGATACTACTTTTGTAGAGTGGGAAACACTTGATATTCCAAGTAGTTTATTGCCAACTGGCGCTAGTTTAGGTGTTGAACTATTTGATTACATAGTGCCGATTAAAGGATTCGTTGAAATTGCTGATTTAAAGCTCGAATATAACACTATGTGTACTCAGTGGACTCAATTTCCTGGGGAAGTTTATGGCAAGAATTATAAAATGGACGAAAAGGGCTTTTGGATTCAAGCAAATCAAAATACTATGTTTATAGATGAGGACGAAATCCTAGCAACATATAAAGGAATAAATATATTCCAAATTAATAAAGACTTAGCATATTTCTACAAAATACAAGCAACCGAGAGTATAGAAATTGGAAATTATTTCTTGAAAACTCAACAAATTAATTCAAAGAATATGCTGTTACTTTATTAGAAAGGAGAGCATATGGCAGTATCAAGTAATATATCAATAACACAAAACTCACAGAATATAGCAAACAATAAAAGTAATATAACTGTTAGAGTACAAGTAACAACGACAGGAGGCTCGTATAATGGATATTCTAAACCAGGTACTTGCACAATAGACGGAACAACATACGATTTTAGTCATAATATACCTCAAAATTCAACTACAACAATTTTTGAGAAAACATTAGATGTAACACACAATAATCAAGGAGAGAAAACCATTTATGCTAGTTTCTCGTTTCAAACAGGTATATCAGCAGGAACAATAACTGGGTCAACATCCAAGAAATTAACAACAATTCCTAGAACTTCCGAAGTAAGTTTAAGTAAAAAGAATTTCAATATTGGCGAAACTATAACAATATATACTAACCGAAAAAGTGCTAGTTTCAACCATACAGCAGTTATCAAATTCAATGGACAGACAGTTAGAACACAAACAGGGATAGATGCTTCATATAGTTGGAATACAAATGAATTATTTGCTAAAATTCCAAATCAAAACCAGGCTAATGGTACAGTGGAACTTACAACTTATAGTGGTGGTACTAAAATAGGAACAAGTACAGTTAATTTTACAGGCTATGTAGTAGATAGCGACCCAGTATTTAATAATTTTGATTGTGAAGATACTAATCCAATAACTAAAGCTTTAACTGGAAGTTTACCGGGAAGTAATCAAAAGTACATACGAAAGTATAGTAATTTAAAGGTAACAATACCAAGTGCAAATAAGATGACTACTAAGAACAGTGCTACACCTAAATATTACAATATTGTGGTTGGCAACAAAACCGAAAAATTAGATTATTCAACATCAGAAATTTCAAAAACTATAAATAATATGGACGACAATACAGTAACAGTTTTTGCCGTTGATAGCAGAGGAAATCAAAAAGACAAAACAAAAGCACTAGATATTGTTGAATATTCTGAAACTGTTTTACAAACCGTTAAGATTGAAAGAAAAGAAGGTGTAGGGGAAACAGTCTTAATAAGTTTATCTGGCAAATATGCAAATATTAATTTTGGAGCTAAAACAAATACAGTCAAAAGCATTCAATTTCGAAAAAAGAGCAAAACAGCGACCGAATTTGGCAGTTGGGTTGAAATAAAGCAAATGATTACAATAAACACTGAAAACGGCACATTTAGCTGTGACTCAAAAGAAATTACAGGGCAAACCTTCACTCTAGGTACAGAGTATGATATAGAAGTTCAAGTTAAAGATGAATTGAGTTCAGACACAGAACCAGTATCTCTTAATAGCGGAAAAGTGCTACTTTCAGCACTAAAGAATAAAGGAATTAGTATTGGGGGAATTTATAATGAAAAATTAGGAGGACCATTACAACTAGACAACAAGAACGTTATAGATTGGATAAATGGTAAGCAGGATAAACAAAAACATATTCTAAAAGCCATTCTTGCTGATGATAATACGACAATAACATCTTCTAAAGACTACGACGCTATATTAGTACCTCTAAAACAATACATTAAGATGGGAAACAAATTAAGTTTTAGTAATGGAAAAATTGTTATTGGTTCGGGTGTAAATTATATTAGAATATCTGCTCAAGTTATGATGTCATATATTCCAAGTTCTTTAAGAATAATGGGATTAGCAGTTTATATAACGAATAGTCAAGTTTATACAAATTATGGAATCAGAACTTCATCGGATTTTCTAACATATAATGCACCAGGAATGATATTCCCTGTTAAAGCAGGAGATACAGTATCAATTCACGTATATATTGAACCATCGGAAACAAGTGTCAAACTAAGAAAATACTCACAAAGCACTTTCCTACAAGTTGAAGTAATAGAGTAGGAGGTGAGAAGATGCAAGATAACATAATAATGTCATTTCTAGGTTTTATTATAACTATGATTCCGATTTTTACTGTAATTGTAAAGCTCAATAATACAATAACAAAATTGAATATAACAATTCAAGTTCTTTCGGAGCAGATGCAAAAAGGTCAAGAAGATAGAACCAAGATACATAATCAGCTTAATAACCACGAAACAAGAATATCAATTTTGGAAAATGAAAGGAGGGAAAGATAAATGGATTTATCAGTATTAACACAATATTTAAGTATAGTAGTTGTTGGAATATGCCTTTGTGTAGGTTTTGTTATAAAAAATAGTCTTGATTTTATACCAAACAAGTACATACCATTAATCATGCTAATATTAGGTTTAGCAATTAATGTATTAATGAACCTAAATGGGATAAATGCAGAAGTAATACTAACGGGAATGTTTAGTGGACTAGCTTCTACAGGTCTATACGAAATGTTTAAAAATTTAATATACAAGGAGGAAAAATAAATGAAGATAGTAGAAAATAATTTTAAGTTTGGTACAATGGACATAAGAAATACAACAGAGCAAATCGTGTGTCATCACAGTGGAGTAACTGTTTTACAAAGTGTAGAAGTAATACATAATTATCATAAAAATACAAAAGGTTGGGCAGGAATTGGGTATCATTTTTATATTAGAAAAGATGGTTCTATATATAGAGGACGTCCAGAGAATACAGTAGGTGCACATGCGGTAGGAGCAAACTACAATTCAATAGGTATTTGTTTTGAAGGAAACTTTTCAAAGGAAGAAATGGGACAACCTCAATTAAAAGCAGGGCAAGAATTAATTGCATATTTAAAAGAAAAGTATAATATATCTAAAGTAGTAGGGCATAGAGATATAGACAACTCAGAATGTCCAGGGAATAATTTCCCAATGGACGAAATAAGGAGTGGCAAAGTTGGTTCTCCAAATAATTCAAAAGAAGAAATAGTAAAATCTTTACAAAGAGCGCTAAATCAAGATTACAATTGTGGACTAGAAATAGATGGAATAATAGGACCATTAACAACAAAAGCAGTAAACAACAATATGGTAAGAAACTTTACTGTAGGAGAATTTGCTAGATGGGTTCAAGAAAGACTAATCGCAAAAGGATATAGTTTAAACGAATTTGGAGTAGACGGCAGATATGGAGACGAAAGCGAGAAAAAAGTAAAGGAGTTCCAAGCAAATTGTGACATAGATGTTGATGGAATTGTAGGAATAAATACAGTTAATAGATTAATATAGAAAAAGGCTAGACATTAAGTTGTCTAGCTATTTTTTTTGCCATTTTGAGGTAATATAATTACTCTAATCAAAAATAAAAAAGGCTTAAAAACGATTGTGACGCGTCGATTTTAGGGCTTTTTTTATTACTTAAAAGTCCCCTCAACATTTAACAATAAATCAATTATCTGTGATATTTTGTACACTTCTTCACTATCCAATCCAAAAACTTCAATTCTGTGGTACATTTCTTCTTTCAATTTATTCACGTCATTATCATAATAAAATAAGTCTTTTATTGTAACATCTAAAGCATTTGCAATTTTATTAAGAATCTGCATTGTTGGATTAAATACATTATTGTTTTCCAGTTCTCTTAAATAAGTTCTCGAAATTCCCGTGACCTGACTTAATTTATATAAAGTTATATTTTTGCTTCTTCGCAAAAGCTTAATTACAAAAACATACATAAAATTACTCCTACAGTTATTATTAATCTATTTTAGTATGTTTATACAAAAAAGAAAATATGGAACTCCCAGCTCCATATCCAAAAGCTTGAAATCCTTGAAAAATAAGGACTTTTTGATTATATACAGTTTTAGAGAGAGTAGTATTTTGTCGAACGATTTTGTTTGACATTTTTCGACAGCGCTTATATAATATTAATCAATAAAAGAAACGCGTTTCTCCCAAGAGAGGAGAATTTAAATGGAGTTAGAAGAAATAGTAAAAGAAAGAATTAAAGAAAATGAAAAATTATTTAGTAAAGAAGAATTAGAAATAATTAATAATTCTATCAAAGTTGTAAAGAAGATATATTTATTAGCATTTTTAGACAATGAAATTTAATGCAATTTTTAATGCAACGCCAAAGAAAAGCTATATAAAACGAAGAGAAAATATGAGAAGTAGTATTTTATAAATTGATATAAAAAGGCTTTAAATAGCACGTTACGAGAAATTATAAAAAACGAAGGGAAAGAACAAAAAGTATAGATTAATCCCTGCCCACCAATGACGTTTCTGTTCGAACTTTTAAAGTAAGAATAGAAAGAGATATGAAATCAATCAGAGAAATCTGGTTGATTTTTTTGCGTTAGCAAGAAAATCATCCGAAACGAAAGGATGGTGTTTATGAAGATAATTAAAGAAGAATTACAATTTGAAGAAAATTTAAAACAAAGGCTAGAATTTATATGTGAGTTTGCTAAAGTAACTCCTACCTTTATAAATGGTAGTATTAGAAAATTAGATAGAACTAATCTATCTTATATCGAACCGCATAGAGTGATAATTAAAAATAATACTTTTTTAGTATTTAATTATTCAAATGATGTTTATATTTCTAATCTGACTAAAAAGATAAAATTATCAGAATTAGAAGAATATCTTAAAACTATTATGTAGCAAGGTTTTGACATTTCTAAAAATCGTGATATAATGTTGCCAGTAAAATTATTATGTTTATTAGGAGATGTTGTATATGATTTTAAGCAAATTGTATTTAACAATAGATATATTTAATGCAAAGAGGTGTCAATAGTAGTTTTGAGTGCTATTGTGCCTCTTTTCTTTATTTTTATATAAATTTTTAGAATGGAGGTTTTACAAGTTGAACAATGAAAAGAAAAAATGTGGATTATACTTAAGAGTATCAACAGATGATCAAGCAAGAGAAGGATTTAGTTTACCAGAACAAAAGGAACGTTTAGAAATGTTCTGTAAATTAAAAAATTATGAAATTATTGATTATTATGAAGATGCAGGAATAAGTGCTAAAACTGGTAATAACAGACCAGAATTTGAGAGATTAAAAAGAGATATACAAGCTAAAAGAATAAATACAATAGTATCTTTAAAATTAGATAGAGTTACAAGAAGTATTTATGATTGGGAAAATTTAATGACTTTTTTAGATGAGAATGACGCTTTTATAGATTGTGTGAATGATGAAGTAAACACAACTAATGCAAACGGCAAAATGATTTCAAGATTATTAATGAGTGTTAGTCAAAATGAAATTGAAAGAACAAGCGAAAGAACTAAAATAGGTTTAGCAGGTGCAATAAAACAAGGTCATATTCCACACGTTGCACCACTTGGCTATAAGCATGAAGATAAAAAGTTAGTTATAGATTATGCTACTAAAGATATTGTAGTTAGAATTTATGATTTATATTATAATGGAAATTCATATCAAACAATTAGTAATATTTTTAACGAAGAGCAAGTTTTAGGAAAGACAAATTGGAGAGATTCTACTATAGTTACAATTTTGGAAAATGAAATATATAAAGGCGATTTCGTTCATGGTAAGAGAACTAAAAATCCAATTTATTATGAAAATGTTGTAGAGCCAATAGTTTCTAAAGAAATGTGGGAAGATTGCCAAGTTCAGAAAAAGAAAAACTCAAGAAGTTATAAACGAACCCTAACATATTTATATTTACAAAAACTAAAATGTCCAAAATGCAATAGAATTTTAGGTGGCAAAGCCACAACAAAGAAAAATGGAAAAGCATATTTTTATTATTATTGTAACGATTGTAAGATTGAATTTAAAGAAAATATAGTAACAGAATATTTCAGCCAGTTTATAGACGAGCTAACTGAATATGATTCTGTTGTAAATCAATTCTTCTTGCCTATGATAAAGCAAAAATTTGATGAACCTAAAGAACAACTAGAAAAAGAGATTAAAAATCAAAAGGCTAAACTAGAAAGAATAACAACAGCATATATAAATGGTTCATTCGAATTAGATGAATATAATAAACGAAAGAAAATTGTAGAGAATGCTATTAAAGAATTAGAAAGTGAATTACAGGCAACTGACTGTGCAGAAGAAATTAGATTTACACCAAAAGATATACTATTAAAAAGAGATATTGATTTTTTAAATAAACTAAAACTTAACAAAGAATATCATGAAAGAACTAAAACTTGGAAGGATTATACAAGAGAAGAACAAGCTGAATTAATAATGAAATATGTAGATGATATAGAACTTGATATGCTAGGAGAAGTTATTGCAGTAAAACAAATTAATTTCAGAGAGTCAATTTGTAAACCTTGTCAAGAATTATATGATAATGGTTATATTGATACACTTAAACCTATGATACTTGGAAATGTACTTGGAAATGTTAGATTTAGTAATTATCTTCCAGAAGAAGAATATGGTGAAATAATAATGAGATTAAGACAATATTATGATGTTAGATATATGGAAGCAACATACTATGTAAAAGACCAAGTATTTTATTTTGATTTTGCTGAAGATAATAGTGCTATTGTTAGAGTGTTCCCTTTAGAAGATTATTACAAACTTGATCCAGATAATAAAATGGAAACATACCAATTTGGAATTATATATATTGATGAAGAAGATAGATTTGAAATGCAAGATATAAATACTGCTTTTGATTACATTCCAGATGAAAGCAATGATAGTATAATCTATATGAAAGACCCTACTCCTATTTCGATAGGTGTTAAGCCAGTAAAATTCTCCGAAGAAGATACGGAAGAAAAATAAAATGTTGCAGACACAAAAAGATTGCTTTTATTTGAGCAACATTTGCAAAAATAGATGTATGAATTTGTTTTGTAGAAAAACAAAATTTAGGCAGATATTTTTGTATCAATTTGAAAGTAATTTCAAATTGATTTGCCTCGCAGAGCCCCCGAGTTTAGATGGCACGTCTAAACTCATAGGGGGTTAGGACTTTAAACAAGTAAGTCCTTTATAAAAATGCTTCGCATTTTTAAGAGCCTTCGGCTTGCAAGAAAAGTGTCACAGAAAATGCAAAAGGAGGTGCAATTTATGCCACAAGAATTGTCATATTCATTTCATTTAGGTAGTAATAAAAACAGAAAAAATAGTGCAAAAGAAATTGCAAAGGATAATACATCTGGTACAACATCACTTGCTAACAATGGAATACAAAATGCTAATCAATTATCAAGAGTAAATAAACACAACTTAAGAGATTATGATAACAATAGAGATTACATTGAAGTTATCAAAGGTAGTTACAATTTAGTTGAAGATGTTAAAGCAATTTATGTACAAGAATTTGAAGAAACAAGAACAGAATATAATAAAAAAGTAAGAGCTGATAAACAAATACAAGATTACTTTAAACATATATCCGAAAGTCCAATGTGGGATTTAGCATGTGAGATTATAATTGAACTTGGAGATATGTATTTTTGGAATGACAAAGATTTAGAATATAGAAAAGAAATGGCAAAAGTATATGCAGAACAGATTGAAGAATTAAATAAAATATTACCTGAATTTAAAGTAGCAAGTGCAGTTGTTCATTTTGAAGAAAGATCAAAATCTCCACATATGCATATTGTAGGTGTACCTGTAAAAGAAGATTATAAAAGAGGCATGAAAAAACAAGTTGGAAAATCACAGATATTTACCAAATCATCACTTACCAAAATACAAGACAAAATGAGAGTTGCTTGTATAAAGTCATACAATAAAATTTATGATACTAATGCTCAATTAAAAGAAAAACAAAAAGGCAGAAATTATGATATTAACACTAAAAATATGGATAGTTATAAAAAGTTTGCAGACAATTATGACAAACATAATCAAAAGTTAAAACTTGCAAATGATAAAACAAATAAAGTATATACTTCTTCAAATGAAGTAAAAGAAATACTAAATAAACTGAAGCCTACTACTTTTAATAAAAATAATAGTGTTATTTCAAACAGCGATATTGAAAAGGTTAAAGAATATATTGAAGAAGTACAAGACACTACCAAAACAATTAGTACAGTTAATGAATTAAATATTGTAATAAATGAATTTAAACATAGTTACAATGAAATTGACAAAGAAAACAGTTCTTTAAAATATCAAATAAAACTTAAAGATGAAGAAATTGATAAATTAAAAGGAGAACTTTCTACAAAAGATAAGATTATAAATAAGTTACAGGCTGAAAAGGAAAATATAAAATCACAGTTACAAAAATTCAAAAACTTTTGGTATGGCATAATGAATAGATTTCACAATAAAATAGCTTTTGATAAAGATGAGCAATATAAATATGTTTCAGAAGATTTACACAAGGCAGGAATATTCTCAGATGATGATTTTGAAATTGCAACTAATTCTTATAGAAAAGTTAAACCTAAAGAAGAAGTAGCAGAAAAGAAAGATAGATGGGGTATAAAAAACGAGGATATAGAAGCCTTGAGTTCAAAGACATTGTAATTCTTCTTAG
>ERZ779888.2089-NODE-2089-length-17433-cov-57.704339_pt1 | contig 17433 bp, 15 predicted proteins | sample MGYA00511245_ERZ779888 | MGnify/ENA primary metagenome ERZ779888 (study PRJEB29588, sample SAMEA2155255) | human gut metagenome | biome: human gut; feature: human-associated habitat; material: faeces | place: Denmark | collected 2008/2010 ... | reverse complement strand
CCGGCTAGACCTCGCCGGGGCGGCGGCCTAAATCACTTGCGAAACTTGAGTTAGTTGAGTATTCCTTATGAACTTAAAGAAATTCATCACTTTTGTCGCCGGCGTTATGTCGGCTTTTTCTTTGGCTTTCGCCCAGGGAGGCGGCACGGTCACATTGTCGCTTACGGATTCCTCCACCGGAGAGGCGGTCGGGTTCGCGACCGTTTCCATCACAAAACCAGGCAATACAAAACCCTACAAGTATGCCTTGAGTGACGACAAGGGAAAGACGGTTTTTGACAAGGTCGCCGCCGGGAAATATGTCCTGAAGGCGGAACTTCTTGGTTACAAGCCTCTGACCAAGGATATTGAGGTCAAGGGAAAGCTGGATCTGGGAGCTTTGAAGATGGATCCGGACAAGCAGGTGCTGGACGCGGCAAGCGTCTCCGCCGCCGGCAACCCGATCGTGATCAAGAAGGATACCATTGAATATAACGCCTCGTCTTTCAAGACGACCGAGAACGATGTCCTGGAGGACCTGTTGAAGAAGCTTCCGGGCGTGGAGGTCTCCGAGGATGGAACCGTCACTGCGAACGGTCAGACAATCAGCAAGATAACAATTGACGGCAAGACATTCTTCCTTGACGACCCACAGCTTGCGTCCAAGAATATTCCCGCGAAGATCATCGACAAGGTGAAGGTCGTGGAGAAGAAGTCCGAGCAGGCTGAGTTCACCGGCATCGATGACGGCAACGATGAGACGATAATCGACCTCTCCATCCAGAAGGGAATGATGAACGGCCTCTTCGGTAATGTTATGGCCGGAGCGGGGCACGATGTCCGCAAGCAGGTCTCTGGCTCGGAACTTTCTTCTGGAAACGGTGACTGGCGTTACCAAGGAGCCGGTTTCCTGGGACGTTTCACGGATAAGAACCAACTCAGCGTGGTGATCAACGGCAACAACACCAACAACCGTGGATTCAATGATCTGGCCGGAAGTATGATGCAGGGAATGCGCGGAGGTGGCGGTGGAATGGGCCGCGGCAGTCGTGGCTGGGGACCAGGCAACGGAATCACGACTTCCTGGATGGGTGGTCTGAACGGCAACACTTCCCTGTTCGACGGCAAGATGGATCTGGGCGGCAATTACCTCTACAATAACAACGAGACTTATGTGGAGGAAGAAAGCCGGAAGATCACCTATCTTGATGACCACAATCTTATCTACAACAACAAGGGATCCAACACGACCAACTCCGACGGCCATCGTTTCGGAGTCCGTCTTGAGCATAAGTTCTCGGAGAACACCTCGATTCTTTTCCAGCCTCAGGTCAGCTTCGGCAACGGAGATTTCAATGAAATCTCGGAGTTCTCTACATTGACGGAAAAGGACGGGACGACAACCAAAACCAATGATGGTTTCACAAGTAACACTGGCTCGAATAACAACTGGAGGACAAATGGTTTCTTCCTTTTCCGCCAGAAACTCGGCAAGGCTGGCAGAACCCTCTCTTTCAACGCGCGTTACAACTTCAGCGGGAATGACATGGATGGATTCAACCAATCTCTTACAAGGACTTTCGATGAGTTCGAGACCGCTTCGGATTCCATCATCAACCAGCGTTACAACCAAGAGCAGAACTCTCAGTCATTGAGTGGACGATTGGCCTATACCGAACCTCTCGGCAAGGGATTCTTCGTAGAGGCCAACTATGAGGCATCGTGGAACCGGAGCACTTCCACAAAGAACACTTACGACAGCGGGGTGGTTTCGGACTTCGGGGCCTCAAATCTCGTCTATAATCCTAATGGGGAGGTACTTAATGATGTGTATTCCAGTGAGATTGTCAACCGCTATGTCAACCAGACCATCGGCGCCAACTTCGTCTATCAGAAGGACAAGCTTCGCGCTCAGGCCGGTGTGAGCGCCAACCCGACCGATACCCATAATGAGACCACCGGCTTTGACACCTATGACAACCACGTTTTGAACTGGGCTCCTCAGGCCATGCTGTGGTACGACATAGATGACAACACCAATGTGCGTGGGTTCTATTTCGGCCGCTCGCAGCAACCGTCGGTAAGCCAACTCATGAGGGTTCCTGACAACACAAATCCGTTGAGTGTCTCTTTCGGTAACATGTACCTTGAACCGTATTTCAACCATAGTTTCAGGAGTGATTTCCGTCATACCAACAAGAAAAATTTCCTTTCTGTTAACGCTGGTCTCGACGGTGGAATAGTTAAGAATCCGATTGTGAACGCGCAGTGGTACGGGACAAACGGAGCGCAATATTCCATTCCTGTCAATGGCAATGACTCCTACAACGGCAGTTTCCGAATCATGTTGAACTCGCCTATAGCGAAGTCCAACTTCAGTGTGTTCCTGATGTCCAGGGCAAGTTATTCCAAGTCATCGTCTTATGTGGGTTCTTCCTCATTCGACATGGGCAAATACTACGAAGGTGACAATTATGATGCGGAGAATTTCCTCGCCGACAAGTTCCTTGAGGATTTCCACACGCTGGATTTCACTTTGAACAAGCTTCAGACAGTCGGTCTCATGGAGAGACTTCGTCTTACTTACCGCAATGACGTTGTGGAACTTACCGCCGGTGGCCGCACCAGGATGTCAAAGTCCTGGTACACGATCGCCAACCAGTCCACGAATATGACGTGGAGCAATCAGGTTTCCGCCTCGATGAACTGGACAGTCCCTGGCGGCCTCGGAATCGTGGCTGATGGTAACTACAACTGGTACAACGGCTACACCACCGATCAGGGAACCCAACTGATTCTGAACGCCAAGATCACCAAGATGCTGTTCAAGGACAAATTCACCCTTGCCCTGAACGCCTATGACATTCTTGATCAGGCCAAGAATCTCTCGGTGTCAGATTCTTCGAACTATCACACGGAGACTTTGAACAACACCCTCGGCCGCTACATCGTGGTCTCCCTGACCTACCGCTTCGGCAACTTCGGTGGCAAAGGCGGCCGTCGTATGGGCCCAGGAATGGGCCGCGGCCCGATGGGCCCACCTCCAAGAATGTAGCCCTATGAATATAATTGAATGTTCAAAATTTTCAATCATAACTGAGAAGCTGTTTTGAATTGTTTGAAATGTTCTTTGAGGTGAAAAATCTTCATTTTCTTCCCGCTTCTTCAGTCAGATAGCACCGCTATCTTCCTTGGAAGAAGCGGTCGAAACTGAAGTTTTTCACTCTCAAACCTTCAAACAAACAATTCAAAACAGCTTCTGAAATTTTTTCATAGTTATAGTCTTTTTTCAACTATAAGTGAAAAATACGTTGAATCAAGGGTTCTGACTGAGTAAGATGCTGTAGATTCCCTATGGCCGGAATAAAAATAAAATTCAGAATTTTGGTAACGTGCAAAATTCTGAATTTTATTTTTTTATTCTGGCCGTCCGGTCAGAAACCTTATTCAAAATTATTCGTTGTCCTCCTCCGTTCCGACAAAATTGACGTAGTTCCTCCACTTGTCGATCATCGCGGTCATATCCTCCGGAATCTGGGAATCAAACTGGATCCATTTTCCCGTGCCCGGATGTACGAAACCGAGAGTCTTGGCGTGAAGGGCCTGACGGGGACAAAGCTCAAAACAGTTCTGGATGAACTGACGGTACTTTGCGTAGATCGTCCCCTTGCGGATCTCTGAGCCCCCGTACCTTTCGTCATTGAATAGAGGATGACCGATATGGCTCATATGCACCCTTATCTGGTGGGTGCGCCCGGTCTCCAGCTTGCACTCGACAACGGTGACATAGCCGAAACGTTCCAGCACCTTGTAATGCGTCACAGCGTGCTTGCCCCTGCCGTCCTCGTCAGCATAGACCTTGAACCGAAGCCTGTCGTTGGGATCACGCCCGATGTTGCCGGTGATCGTGCCTTCGTCCTCCTTGATGTTGCCCCAGACAACAGCCACGTACCGCCTCTCGATCGAATGCTCGAAGAACTGGCGGGCCAAGTCAAGCTGTGTCTCATCGTTTTTCGCCACGACAAGAAGGCCGGAAGTATCCTTGTCTATTCTGTGCACCAGAATCCCCATCCTCTCATCGGCCGCTTCCGGCCCCTGGGATATGCCCAAATGAAAGGAAAGAGCATTGATGAGAGTTCCCTCGAAGTGGCCGTGCCCCGGATGAACAACCATTCCGGCCGGTTTGTTGACAACAAGAAAGTCGTTGTCCTCATAGACTATGTTCAGAGGGATGTCCTGCGGCAGGATCTCGAGGCCGCGGCGGCGGTAAGGCATCACGAAGCGGATCACATCGCCGGGACGTATAATGAGGTTCGCTTTCGCAATCTTTTCATTCACACGTACATAGCCTTCCTTGATGGCACACTGGACCCTGTGCCGTGAGGTATCCTCAAGATGTGTGGCCATATACTTATCCACACGCATCGGGGTCTGTCCGACATCCACGTTGAGCCTGAAATGCTCGAACATCCCCTGCTCCTCGTCCTCGACGCTATCCTCTTGGTCGTTGTAAAGTCTCTCCTCGTCCACGTTACTCGTCTTTCTTGTCCAATGATAGATAGAGGGTCACGTCAGAGCCCATAAGAATAGGATTTCCGGAGGCTTCCGGAGTCTGTCTGGTCACCGAGGCGTTCAGAGAGTCTGTGTAGTTCCTCACGCTCTTGTCGAACACGATGCGACCGATATTCAATGAGTTGTCGTGCACGGCATCGACCGCCCTGAGATATTTCAATCCCTTGACGTTAGGAATATAAGTCAGATTGTCCTCCGGATTGAGCCCGACCTCAAGATTGATTTCGGAGCCGGTCTCGATCTGCCTTCCCGGCCTGATTTCGCGGTTGCGGTAGATTTGCCTGAGTACATTGTTTGTCGCTATGTCGTTGACATAGATCAACTTTCCCAATGCCAGACCGCGTGAGTTCAGTTCTGCCTTGGCTTGACGCATTGAATAGCCGACAAGATTCGGCATGCTGACCTTCTTGGCATTCTTGGCGTTGATGGTGAGGAGGATCCTTCTGCCTTGCTTCACTTGAGAACCTGGTTTCGGATTCTGGCTGTAGATGGCTCCCCGCTCCATTTTTCTGACAAAAATGGAGTCGATGACTTCCACTCTGAGTTTGGACCGTGAGGCCTCGTGTTTCGCCTCGTTCACGGTCATGCTTGTGAAATCAGGTACTTCTATTGTCTTGCCGTGGTTTGTCAAAACACTCAACAGCATTGAGCTCACGAATATCAGAACCGCAAAGAACAGGACCGCAAGCAAAACGTTCCTGACTATCCAGTTGCTGAAGAAACCACCTTTCTTATCTTCTTTCTCTTCCATATTCATAAATTACTTTCCACCCGTGAAGAGCAGGTCAAACGCTCCTTCTCCTATCAGAGCCAACCCTATTATTATGATTATTATTCCCGCTATCCTGTTCAGCCACATTATTTTCTTCATGTCAAAGGCTTTTCTCCAGTTGCTGAAGAACCAGGAGAAGAAAAACCAGTAGGCTATCGAGCCGGCGGCCACCGCCAGAATTATCGGATATATCCTGAAACTTCTGTCCGACACATCGACCTGAAAGAATGCGAACAGTGCGAACATCACCAGGATTGCACCAGGGTTGGAGACGGTTGTTGCGACCGCCTGCAGAAAATCCTTCGGGGAAGCCCCACGGGTCTTGACATCTCCCGGCTCCATCTTCCTGAACGGGTCCTTGAAAGCCATTGAATATCCCAGATAGGCGATCACAGGACCACCGATCAGGAATATGATTGATTCGTAGGTGTTGATGAAATTCTGCGCGAAGGCCCATGCGAAAATCGAGATGATCGCGTAGGCGGTGTCGACAAGCGACGCACCGAGACCGGTCGTGAAACCAGCCTTATGACCGTAGCAGATGGATTTCTGAAGCACAAGAATCGCCACCGGCCCGAGCGGAGCCGACGCGCAGATGCCGATTATGAACGCTTTCAGAATCTCCAACAGCATAGGCGGTCATTATTTTGCCCTCATGAAAATCTGCACAGGACATCCGTGCAGGTCGAAGTGCTCCCTCAGCTTGTTCTCAAGGAATCTCTTGTACGGCTCCTTGACGTACTGAGGCAGGTTGCAGAAGAACGCGAACGCCGGGAATCTGGTTGGCAGCTGGGTCACGAACTTGATCTTCACATACTTGCCCTTCCAGGCCGGCGGCGGGTAATTCTCGATCTCCGGCAGCATAGCCTCGTTCAGCCTTGCCGTCGAAAGCTTGCGGGAATAGTTCTCGTAAACGTGCTCCGCCTCATCCAGCACATCCATAATCCTCTGTTTCTTTGTGACAGAGGTGAATATGATCGGCACGTCATCGAACGGAGCGATGCGGCGGCGCAGCGAGGCTTCATATTCCTTCATCGTGTTGCTGTCCTTCAGGAAGAGGTCCCATTTGTTGACCACCAGCACGCAGGCCTTGCGGTTGCGGACGATGAGGTTGAATATGCTCATGTCCTGGGCCTCCATTCCGGTGTTCGCGTCGATCATCAGGATGCAGACATCGGAATGTTCGATTGCCCTGATGGAACGCATCACGGAGTAGAACTCCAGATCCTCGTTGACCTTGGCTTTCTTGCGCATTCCGGCGGTGTCCACGAGCATAAACTCGTGCCCGAACTTGTTGTAGAGGGTTGAGATCGAGTCTCTTGTGGTTCCGGCCACCGGGGTCACGATGTTCCTTTCCTCTCCGAGAAGCGCGTTCGTCAAAGAAGACTTGCCGACATTAGGCTTCCCGACAATCGCGATGTGAGGAAGGTCCGGACGGTCATTGTCCTGCTGCGGTGTCTCTTCCGGGAGAACCTTAAGCACCTCGTCCAGAAGGTCGCCGGTTCCGCTTCCGTTGGCAGCGGATGTCGCCCAGATCTCTCCCAGTCCCAATGAATAGAACTGATAGGCGTCGAACATCTTCTCTCCGGAATCCACCTTGTTGACACACAGGACGACAGACTTTTTGCTCCGGCGGAGAATGTCGGCGATCTCGGCGTCGTAGTCGGTGATGCCGGCGGCGGCCTCGACCATAAATATGATCGCGTCGGCCTCCTCAATGGCGATCACGACCTGCTTGCGGATGGCCTCCTCGAACACATCGTCCGAATTGGTCGTCCAGCCTCCCGTGTCAACCACGGAGAACTCCTTGCCGCACCATTCGCATTTGCCGTAGTGGCGGTCTCTTGTCACGCCGGCGGTCTCGTCAACGATGGCCTGACGCATTCCGACAAGTCTATTGAAAAGTGTGGACTTGCCGACATTCGGGCGTCCCACAATGGCTACTAAACTCATAACTCAATCTCTCGCAGGCAGGCAATTGCCTGTGTTAAAACATTATCACACATTCGATGACCATTGCCGGTCGTGTCATTCACCTTGTTTCGGCTTCTTGTTCCCGAACTCATATTCATAGAAACCGCATCCGGTGCAGGCGTCGCTGTAGGAACCGGTGCAGGAAGCGTTCCTTCGGGGCTTCTTTTTGGAGAAGATCTCCTCGTCCTGCTCCCTCATGCACTTGATTCCCATCTTCCGCATATTCTCGTTGCGGCTTATCTCCGTCTCCGGGAATTTCCCGTTCTTCCGGAATATGATGTTGAAGCACATTCCGATGACTCCGATTCCGAGGATGATTATCGCGGCGAGAACTGTCTTCATCTCTTAGAATATGAATTCCGTGCTGATAGGCTCGTAGTTGTAAACCTTGCGGATGATCGCCGCGAAGGTCTCAGCCATCGAGACTACCTTTATCTTGCTTGTGTCGGCTCCTTCCTTGAGAGGAATGGTGTCGGTGACGAACACTTCCTTCAGGCAGGAGTTGTTGATCCTGTCGTAAGCCGGGCCTGAAAGCACAGCGTGTGTCGCACAGGCTCTTACGCTTGCGGCTCCTTTCTCCATCAACACCTCGGCGGCCTTCACAAGGGTTCCGGCGGTGTCGATGAGGTCGTCCACAATCACGATGTTCTTGCCTTCCACGTCACCGATGGCGGTTATGGAGGCGACAACATTGGCTCTTTCGCGGGACTTGTGGCAGATGATCACCGGGCAGGCGAGTTCCTTGGCGTAGGCGTTGGCCCTCTTCGCTCCACCCATATCCGGGGCGGCGATCGCAAGGTTCTCGATGTTCAGTGACCTGAGGTAAGGGATGAACACCTTGCTGGCGTAGATGTGATCCACCGGAAGGTCGAAGAAACCCTGGATCTGGTCGGCGTGGAGGTCGCAGGTCATAATCCTGTCCACTCCGGCCGCGGTCAGAAGATTGGCCACCAGCTTCGCTCCGATCGAGACGCGAGGCTTGTCCTTGCGGTCCTGTCTAGCCCATCCGAAGTACGGCATCACAGCGATCACCTTGTCTGCGGAGGCTCTTTTGGCGGCGTCGATTGTCAACAGAAGTTCCATCAGGTTCTCCGTAGGTGGAAAAGTTGACTGCAGGATGAACACGGTAGCGCCTCTGACGCTGTCCGTGAAAGAGGGAACGAACTCTCCATCGCTGAATTTGGTTACTTCGGACGCGCCAAGGTGATACTTCTCTCCAGTCGCGGCCCCGATGATGTTCAGTTCGTCAACAACCTTGCAAGCAAAGTCTTTTGAGGCTCTGCAGGCAAACAATTCCATTCTGTGTTCCATGTGCATTAAACTATGCTATAAATTAATATATTGTTGAATATAGTCCAGTATATCTTCCTTTCCGGCTCCAGTCTCGGCGCTGGACGCGAACATAGGCGGCATCTCCTCCCAATCCTCCGACAGGATCTCCTTGTCCCGCTCGATCTGCGCCTTCAACGCATTCGGCCCAAGTTTGTCACCTTTTGTGAATATGATCGCGAACGGAACCCCGTTCTCTCCGAGCCCCGCCAGGAACTCCCTGTCGATCTTGGTGATGTCGTGCCTGGAGTCGATCAGCACAAAGAGCACAACCATCTCCTCCGACTTTTCAATGTAGTCATTGATCATCTTGCGGAGCTCCTCGCGTCCTTTTTGTGAGATCTTGGCGAATCCGTAGCCCGGAAGATCGACGAGATACCAGCTGTCGTTGATGATGAAGTGGTTGATCAGTTTGGTCTTTCCAGGGGTTGACGAAGTCTTGGCAAGCTTGCGGTTGCCACACAACATGTTGATCAGCGATGACTTGCCGACATTAGAGCGTCCTATGAACGCGAACTCCGGCAGTCTGCGGGAGGGCTTTTGGCTGACTCTGGTGCAGCTGCCTGCGAATTTTGCTTCAGTTATGGTCATCTTTCTTTCTACCTCTGCGATTCTTTTACAAAGATAGTTGATTTTTGTTAATTTTGTAAGAGATAGGAAACGTTATTATGGAAAAGAAGTACATAGACCTGTTTACCCTTCAGGCTCGTCTGAAATCCGTTGTGGAAGGCTTGTTCCCGCAACGGCTGTGGGTCAAGGCCGAAATCAGCAGCCTGAGCCGCAAGCAGAACGGCCATTGCTACCTGGAACTTTCCCAAAGCGAGGGTGGTGGAGTGGTCGCCAAGACCCGCGCCACGATCTGGGCGTTCCGCTGGAATATGATCGACCAGCGTTTCAGAAGCGTGACCGGTTCATCCTTGGAAGCCGGGATGGAGATCCTTGCCAGCGTGCAGGTCAGCTACCATCCGCTGTACGGATTTTCATTGAATATAGATGACATCGATCCGGAGTTCACCCTCGGCGCGAACGAGCGTCGCAGGCAGGAGACGATCGAGCGGCTTACAAGAGAAGGCCTGCTTGACCTCCAGAAGCGTCTGCGGCTTCCCGCTCTGCCATATTCATTGGCGGTTATCTCCGCTCCGGGAGCTGCCGGCTTCGGCGACTTCCGCCACCATCTGATTGACAATGAATATGGCTTCGTGTTCAACGTGAGGTTGTTCGAGGCTTTGATGCAGGGTGACGGCGCGCCGGCTTCGATAATGGCGGCGTTCGCTGAGATTCTGTCCTCGCCGGTTCATTACGACGCTGTGCTGATCATGCGTGGTGGCGGCTCTGATTTGGATCTGGGATGTTTTGATGACTACGATCTGGCCGTTACCATCGCCCGCTGTCCGGTTCCGGTATTCACGGCGATCGGGCACGACAAGGATCATCACGTGGCGGACATGGTCGCCAACACTTTCGTGAAGACTCCGACGGCTCTGGCCGACCTGTTTCTGGACTGCTACATCGCTGAGGACCAACGGTTAGGGACGCTGGAGTCCCGTCTGATGATGTCATTTAACAACCGTTTGGCGGCGATGTCTTCCCGTGTCGACTTGCTAGAGGCCCGTGTCCGCCGTCAGGCTGACGCCCGTGTGTCGGACGCGATGCACAAGGTGGAAATCCTGGGCGCGGCTCTGACGAAGGCTGTCGAGAACAGGATCGTCAGTCAGGAACATCATCTTGACAGATTGTCCGACAGGGTCCTGCACGGTGCCGACAGAAGCCTCTACAAGGCCGGTTCCGCTTTGGATCGGATAGAGCAGAGGCTGAGAGGCCGTGTGGGGGTCGTGCTTTCCGGAGCATTGTCGCACCTTATGATGGTCGAGACCAAGATCGCCGCCAACGACCCTCGTAACATTCTCCGCAAGGGCTTTGTCCTCGCCTTGGACAGGGATGGTGTCAAGATGGACTCCGCCACCAAAACCCGTGTCGGAGACCGTGTGCGTATGATGTTCGCTGACGGTACCGTCAAGTGCGGTGTCGTGGAGGTTGACCTTAAAAGTAATGTGCCCGGAAGCGAGGACGAAGGCCTTCCAGCTATGAGTGAAATAAGTTAAAAACCACTGAATATGTCAGAAAAGAAATTCGATTACACCAAGGCGGTCGCCGAACTGGACGAGATCGCCGCCAAAGTAGAGGACCCAGCCACCAGCCTGGATGACATCGGAGCCCTTGTCAAGCGCTCCAAGGAACTAATCGAGTCCTGCCGCAAGTACCTCCGCACTGTCCGCGACTCCATCGAGGACAGCAAGGAATAACCTCCGGTCACGAAGCCTGTGGTTCGACATGGCTCACCAACCATCGAAGTGGCTGATGCTTTCAAAGCTGTTGAAAATCGGCGGGGAAAGGCTGTCAAGAAAGATTTCAGCTTATTGAGAGGCGGCGGAAAAAAATCAAATTGAAAATTTTGCACGTTACCAAAATTTTCAATTTGATTTTTCCGCCGTTTTGGTGACGGAGCCGCAGTGTAACGTCGACCTTTGGGTAAGCTTAGGAGCCAACGTTCTCAAAGGGAAGGACGGTCACGGCGAGAATCTGGAAGGTGGCAGTAGGCCGTACCGACCTCTATCTGCTTGACACTGACTATGAGGCGAACTCTCCGGAGGATCGTCAGGTGACCTATCACCTCTATGGCGGCGACTGGGAGAACCGTCTTAAGCAGGAACTTCTGCTCGGAGTCGGCGGCATCAGGGCCCTCAGAAATCTCGGCATCAATCCGCAGATCTACCATTGCAACGAGGGGCACGCCGCATTCACCGGACTGGAGAGGCTTCGTGAATATATTCAGGAAGACAATCTTGACTTTGACGAGGCTCTTGAGGTCGTGAGGGCATCCTCGCTGTTCACCACCCACACGCCGGTTCCCGCCGGACACGACGCCTTTGACGAGGGGCTTTTGAGGAAGTACATCGGTCACAGTCCCCATCTTCTGAAGATTGACTGGGAGACGATGATGGGACTCGGCAAGGTGAACGGCAATGACGTGAACGAGAAATTCTCGATGAGTTTCCTCGCCGCCAACCTCTCGCAGAACGTCAACGGCGTGTCGATGCTTCACGGTGATGTCAGCAAGGAGATTTTCAGCAGCATCTATCCGGGCTATCTGCCGGATGAACTGTTCATCAGCTATGTGACCAACGGCGTGCATTACCCGACCTGGGCAGCCGCTGAGTGGAAGAAGATCCACGCCCGTGTGTTCGGCCCGGAGTTCGCGACCCATCACTACGACAAATCCTGCTTCGAGGGCATCTACAAGGTTGCCGACACGGAGATCTGGGAGACCAGGAAGGCCTTGAAGAAGAGGCTGATCGACATTGTAAAGGAACGTGTCTCCGACCCTTCGCAGTGCAACCATTACTCTCCGAGCCAGATTGTGGCGATCAAGGAGAACCTGCGTGACGATGTGCTGACCATCGGTTTCGCCCGTCGTTTCGCGACCTACAAGAGAGGAACCCTTCTGTTCTCCGATCTTGACAGGCTTGACGCCATCGTGAACGATCCCGTGCATCCGGTCCAGTTCCTTTTCGCCGGCAAGGCCCATCCGGCTGACAAGGCCGGACAGGATCTCATCAAGAGGATCATAGAGATCTCCAAGCAGGATCGCTTCATCGGAAAGATCGTGTTCATCCCGGGCTATGACATCTCCCTTGCCAAGAGGCTTGTCCAGGGTGTCGATGTGTGGATGAACAACCCTACAAGGCCTTTGGAGGCTTCTGGTACATCCGGCGAGAAGGCCTCGATGAATGGTGTGATGCACTTCTCCGTGCTTGACGGCTGGTGGGTGGAGGGCTACAAGCCGGGAGCCGGCTGGGCTCTTCCTCTGGAGCGTACCTACGACGACCAGAACTACCAGAACTACCAGAACGAACTGGACGCCGCCACGATCTACACGACGATCGAGAACGAGATCGCCCCGGCCTACTACGATGTGGACAAGTCTCTCGGACTGTCTCCTACCTGGGTGAGCTACATCAAGAACACCATTGCCCAAGTGGCCAACAACTTCACCACCAACAGGATGCTGACCGACTACTGTGATCAGTACTACATACCTCAGTCGGAGCGTGCCGGAAATATGGTGGCTGATGACTACAAGATGGCCCGCGTGATCTCGGCATGGAAGAAGAAGGCGCGCCGCGAGTGGCAGAACGTGGAGGTCATCTCCCAGACGCAGCCTGACCCGTCCTACAGCCTTACCGAGTCCAATGCCTTGACCTCTGAGGTTGTGCTGAATCTCGGTGATCTTACTCCTCAGGACATCGGTGTGGAGATGCTGTTCGCCACGACTGACGTGAAGCATCAGCTGCATATTCAGGAAAAATGTGACTACGACGTGGCCGAGTTCGATGACGGTGTCGCCAAGTACCGCGCGTCCATCCTCCCGGACAGGACGGGTATGTACCAGGTGGCAATCCGGATGTTCGCTAAGAACCCGTTGTTGCCTCACAGACAGGATTTTGAGCTTGTGAAATGGTTATAGCGACCGGATTCTTTGACGGTGTCCACATCGGACACCGTTTTGTGATTGAGCGGCTTGTGAACGCGGACAGGGAGAGGGGCGACCAGAGTATGGTCGTCACTTTCTGGCCTCATCCGCGCAACGTGCTGCAGGACGATGCCCGCAACCTTAGGCTTCTGACCTCTCTGGAGGAGAAGAAGGCGTTGCTCCGCGGTCTAGGCGTGGATCACGTCGAGGTGCTGCCTTTCACCAAGGAGTTCAGCAGGTTGACCACCAGGGAATATTTCCGTGATGTCCTGATCGCCCGTTTCGGTGCCAAGGCCATCCTGATCGGCTACGACAATCGTATGGGCAGCGATCCTCGGACTCCGGAATCAATCGAGAAAGTGGCTCAGGATGAAGGACTTGACGTGATCCGTTTAGGGAGCGTGGCCTCTCCTGCCGGTGTCACCGTCAGCTCCACGAAGATCCGTGACGCCGTGGCCGCCGGGCAAATGGAGGCCGCAGCCGCGATGCTTGGGTATGATTATTCATTGCTGGGCGTTGTGGTGGCGGGCAACCGCCTTGGCCGCACGATCGGCTTCCCGACGGCGAACATTCAGCTCTACGAGCCTCTGAAACTCCTTCCCGGCAACGGTGTCTATTCGGTGGATGCCGAGACTCTTGGCCGTAAGTTCAAGGGCATGTGCAACATAGGTGTCCGCCCGACCGTCCGTGCCGGCGGCCAGCGCACAATCGAGACCAACATATTCGACTTCGACGAGGACATCTACGGTCTCGACCTCAAGGTAACCTTTCATCACAAGATCCGTGACGAGCGCCGTTTCGACTCCATAGACGCCCTTCAGGCTCAGCTCGCCGCCGACAAGGAGCACATTCTTGCGGAATGACGATGATGCCGCTATGCTGATCTTGGCAGGATTCCACTTTTCCTTGTCGGTCAGGAGGCCAAAGGTAATCCCCCTTCTCGAATTTTTCACGTTACAAAAATTGCGGGAAGGGGGATTACCTTTGGCTGTGTCCGGCGGATTGTGTTATGGCCGGACAAGAGGGTTCGCTTTTTCATAGGGTGGGAAGGCGGCCTCGTGCCGCCGGGTGGGGATAAGGACATCGGCGAAGCCGATACCGCTTTTGACAGACGCTTGCGGCTGGCCTTATCGAGCGTGGGCATTGCGGGAAAGGAAGTGAGTGACAGCGACAGGGTCGATGGCACTCTCTTCCCGGGCCAAAAAGATCGCACGCTCTCTGGGTGCTTTAGCGCACAGAGTCCGTGACCGCATTTATTTTGTCTTGCGGCGGTATTTTTGATTGCTGGCGGTCGGATTGTCTGGATTGGTAGGTTCCAGATAACCGGCTTCTATGAGAGGGGTGATATGGCGTTCCCTATTGGTCTGCTGATTGGTGATGCCAAGCCTGTCCATTATCTCCTGTGCGGTACGAGGCACGGAGCAGAAGTTTATTATGTCTTCCTGCTTCTTAGTTACTTTCGTACGGGAGACCTGATTACTTTTTTGCTGCTCGACTTGATTACTTTCGGCTTGGACTTGATTATTATTTTCCTCGACCTGATTACTTTCAGAGGCGACTTGATTACTTCTCGGGATGGTAACTATAAATTCTTTGAGTCCTTCATCGCTTACCATGCTGACATTGACACCGCTGTCTATTGCTCTGCGGATGCCTGAACCTGCGCCGGTGTATGGCAGCGAATAGATGGCATTGTTGAAGAGGAATCTATTTCTCGGCATTGATGTGCCTCTCTTTATGTCGCTGACGGTCAATCCGCTTGGCAGAATGCCCGGGCTATGAATCTCGACTCTGTCGTCAAATATGAATATGCGCACAGGTGCGCTCCAGTTCAATGAGCGGTGAACAAAGGCGTTTACCACAAATTCCTGAAGTGCGTCTGCCGGTATCTCCAATCGACCAAGCGTGTTGAACCCTTCTTCGACTTGAACCGTGCGCAGGTTGCGGCGGAAGAAGTTCATCACACATTCATATTGATGAAGGAGATTCCCTTCCATGTCCATGTCGTGGACTTTGTCGCGGAAGTGCTTGCCTCCGACGGAATTACCGTAGAAGCAGATGCACTTGCACGTGAATGTCGGGAGCCATACCTGAGGTGTCTTTCCGAGAAGAAGCATTGCCGTAACGGTCAGGCTTCCATCTGGACGAATCAACTGAATGTTGCGCAGGATTTTCTCGGGCGTAAGACCTGCCGCGATGTGTGATACGAGTGTCGGAAGTGAAATTTCTTCAAGATCCTGGTCTGACAGATTGAGCGTGTCGATACGACGGGCATATTTGTTTCGCAGGAACAGCTTGATTGAATACTCATCAAGATCTGCTATTGTGGCTCCGCGCACAGCAGCCTCGTCGGGCGCGAATGAGCCGCAGTCGGTCATCATTTCGGCGAGCTCGGCGTTGTCAAAAACCTTGCGTTTGTCCGAGCCGCTTTTGACCCATACGACGCCCTTGCTGTCCTTGTATGGCTTGTTAAGTCCTTCCTTTATGGTGGCAACCGTCACAGCACCGCCTTCAACGGGGACATTCTCCGTCTCGATGAGGATTGAGGGGACTACACTTGTAGAGGCGAGATTTCCTAGGGTCTCACAGGTTTCTTGCAGTTCGGTGTATGACATGGCGTTGATGTCACCGGTCTTGTCATTGATTCCGATGATTATCCGTCCGCCATGCGCATTGCTCATCGCCACCATTTCTGCGGCGATGTCGGCCTTATCCAATGCTCTTTCCTTGAACTGAACCAGCCCTTGTTCGGCAAGGTCTCGGAGCTGCAATATGTCCTTTTCTGTCATAATGATGCAAAGTTACGAAATCTGACCGAATGAGCAATCCGGAATGATTTGAAAAGGCAAGAAATGCTTGCAGTCAAGTAGTTAAACAAGAATAGGAATGGCCGATAGCGGCCTTTGGCCATATCGGTATCTTATATGGTGTTAATCAAAACTTTACTATTATGATTTACGGCTACATTCGCGTGTCCACCGACAAGCAGACGGTGGAGAATCAGAGGTTCGAGATTCAGAACTTCTGCAATAGGGAACATTTAAGCATCGACGGCTGGATTGAGGAAACCATCAGCGGGACAAAGAATTACAACAAGCGGGCTCTCGGTCATCTGCTCTCCAAGGTGCAGAAGGACGACATGATAATCTGCGCCGAGCTGTCACGTCTTGGCAGAAATCTCTTCATGATAATGGAGATTCTGAACATTTGCATGACCAAGGAGTGTAAAGTGTGGACTATCAAGGACAACTACCGCCTCGGAGAGGACATTCAGAGCAAGGTGCTGGCCTTTGCATTTGGATTGTCCGCAGAGATTGAGCGCAATCTTATCAGTCAACGGACTAAGGAAGCACTTGCCAAAAGAAAAGCAGAAGGGGTTATCCTTGGAAGACCGAAAGGCAGGAAGTCATCGCCTGAGAAATACAAGCTAGCAAGGAAGAAGACTCTTGTGATTGAACTTCTGCGCAATGGCACTTCACAGAGGCAGATTGCCAAAATCTGCAAGGTGGACAGGAACACTCTTGCAAGGTTTATGAAGATGAACGGGCTGGTCGCTCAGAAATGAGCTATTAAGGTGGATTCCGTGAAGGGAAGTACCTTTGTAGTCATAGATAAGGATACTACACAAGCAAAGCTCTACGAGCACTACCTCAGCTTCTTTCTTCCCGAGGGGATGTTGGACTTCTTCGAACTGGTGTGGATGGAGACGGAGTCTCTCACGTCCAGGGAGAGTCAAAAGGACATAGCATATACCGGTGTGCTCCACGTCCACCTTGATGAGCGAGACAGCCGCACGAAAGACCAGCAGGGCTTGCGTCCCAATGGCTTTACGGAACCTGCCACAATGTCGGATTTCCCGGTGCGTGACCGGAGGGTGGAACTGCACATCCGCAGGCGGCGGTGGCTTACCCCGGATGGCAGGAGCGTGATACTGAACATCTATCCGCTTGTCGCAGAAGGGACCCGGTACTCCGTAGCGTTTGCCGAGTTCCTGAAAAAAACTTGGATACGACCCCGGTGACAGCACGTTGCCTTGGTAAGTACTATTTCACTGACGGAGACAACCTTGAGCGTTGTTACAAGGACTCGCTGAGCGGGTTCCGGGAGTGGGGACAGCGGGGACAGCGGGGACACGCAAAGGACTGGGTGCCGCTGCCCGACAACATGGGCGAGCGCCTGAGCATCGACGAGACCTCACTCCAGGACGACCTGTTGGCGACCTGTTCACGTTCCTGACGAACAAGGACGGCCATTGCCGTCAGGGCTCGCTGATAGC
>ERZ779888.2088-NODE-2088-length-17439-cov-4.769961_pt1 | contig 17439 bp, 27 predicted proteins | sample MGYA00511245_ERZ779888 | MGnify/ENA primary metagenome ERZ779888 (study PRJEB29588, sample SAMEA2155255) | human gut metagenome | biome: human gut; feature: human-associated habitat; material: faeces | place: Denmark | collected 2008/2010 ... | reverse complement strand
ATAAACATACTTATAATTGTTAAATATATTCAAGTTTTTATTATAGTTCATCCGGTTATCATCTTTGACAACGAAAGAAATGCAGTTTCATCATACATTACTGGAGATATGCGTGCGGTGAAGCCGAACAGATGCACACCCATCATATCAGCCATCTCGGCAAGGTTGAAAATGATACGGGTTATCTCGTTCTTGTCCTTGATCCTCGATGGCTCGCCTTTCTCTACGCAGATAGATTTGCAGGCGTGAACATCATCGTCCAGCATAAACAGGCTCCTGAAATACTTCGCCATCCAGTTACGTTTCGGGATGAGGCCGATAACATCGTCAGGATGGGTGACTATCTCACAGTCTGGATTGAACTGGCGGTACAGGTCCGCCTGACTCTCTGCAACGCAGATTATAGGATCGTTCACAAGTTTTTTTGCAAAAACCCTGTCGTGTCTTTTATGACTTGGTATTACGATTCTCAATTGCATGGCGTACATCCTTTATATCGACAACATTGCTCTTGCTAACTTTCCCGGTCTTGTAACTCTGCATATGCTGCATGTCAAGTGCCTCACGCAGCCAGTTGCTGTCCACCTCGTTGGCAGACATGATGATAAATAGCTCATATTTCTCATCATACTTGGGAATTAATGGATAGACGGCGGTTTCATCCGTTATGGCTTCGAAACGCTCCTTGAATTCGTCCTTTTCAGGCTCCGGAGCAAACTCTATTCCCCAGTCCTGAAGCTCAGACTTATCCCAGTCGTTCATCATTACATCCATATCGTTCTCACCGAATGATACGTTGTCCTTTGTCGCATATTCACGCAGCTTCTTTACAGGAGTATCAGGGCTCAGGACCTTACAAGGCAGTTCCTTGTAACCAAGTTCCTTGCAGGCCCTAAGCCTGAGATTGCCACACACCACAATATATCGTTCACCCAAAGGATAAACTATGAGTTCACGTAGATTAAGCATCTCAGGACTGTCCGCTATGCTTTTCTTCATCGCGTCATAACGGTAATCCCTGAAGAACCGGGGATTCTTCGGAAGGCCATCAAGCTGGCCCTTGTTGAAATCCAGCAGACTGACCTGGATCGTTTGAAATTCAAATTCTGTCATATACCAACTATTTAATCAACAACACTCTATTCAACATCACACGATAGCCGGTAACACACTTAGTCTGTACGATAGGAATTAAACTCCACCTTATCCTTCAATAGCTGTTCGATGTCACTGCACCCTATCTTCTCAAGATATGTTAGCGTAGCTATTATGACATCTGCGGCTTCTTCCTCTCGTTCACTCCAGGATGGAATATGATTGCTTCGCTCCTTACCAGCTTCAGCCAGTTCCCTCCATTCTGACGATATGGCCAGTGCAACAGCCTTAGGAGAAGTCGTTTCTGTCATTTTTTTTCTCTTCAACGCTATTTCAAAACATCTTTTTGCAAGTCTGTTAAGTGTAATCATAATTCTAAGTTATTGTTATCGAACTACTTTGATAATCACATAGGATCACTTCAAGGAGCATTTATTTTTTTCATAGTAATACCATAAAAAGAGAAAGATTCAGGCTTTCTCAAGTTCATCCAATTTGCCTTTTAAAGAAGATTCCTTCTTCGAATATGAATCAAGGATTTTCTTGTTCATCTTCGAGAATTCATCCGGATATTGCTCAGAGAATATCATGATCTGACATCTCCTCATGTAATCGTAGAAATTCACATCGTTACTTGTAAGATTCTCACGGATGAATTCACGATACCAGTGCATCCTCTCTGACTGGTTGTTTTTCACGTAATCAATCCAGCTCTTATCCTTAGCATCGTACTTCTTAATGCCGATGCTCTCAAGATAATCACTGCTACATCCCCTCAGGACCATGACATCGAAAACTAACCTTTCGTTCAGGCTGAGTTCCGAAGATTTGGTCGGATAAGACTTCTTGCTCTGAGCCCATTCCCTCATCGTCTTGGCGGCATTCTCGACAGCTATCTCCTTGTTCCGCTGCATCTGCAATTTGATTTTATCAATCTCGGCACTTTTAACATCTACAACAGCACATGTACTTGTAGCTGTATGCTTCTTTACGTAGTAGAACTTGACCGAATAATACAGCTTACCATATCCGTTGTTAAACGATATGCAGCGGTATATCTTATTCTCAGACAGCATTCTGGCAACTCTTTCGTCATCTTCCTTGTAAAAGCATTCAGTATCGAATACTTCATGAGGTTCCACGACTGCAAAACCAGCATCCCTAATCCTCTGAAGGAACTCATTGTTCTTTCTTTTCAACTCATCATTCCAATATGGTTCTGGAGAATTGAATATGACAACTGACTTGCCAAAATCCAATGAATCACCTTCCTTAACAAGGCTGCCGGATTCCTGCATTATCTTGTAGAATATATAATCGCTCTCTTTCTTCCTTAGACATTCAGGGTTCGTACATTTCTGCTCCTTGCCCTTCATCTCGTAAAACAGACAGCTGTAATTAGCAGTATTATTACCACAATCAGCGCATTTTGGATATGAAGAGCTGAAACCATCTTCATCAATGAACTGGCATGAGGTTATTATACCGAACTTATGATCAACGAAACGCTTGATTTCATTAACAGATGAACCATAAGGATAACTGTCATAATACCCCTTCTGGTCTTTTTCTCCCAATTTGGAAAGGATCATTGCTCCAGACAACGGAAGGTCATCGCTTTTAATGAGTGCCTTTAGTTCAGGTATAAGACCATTCAACTTGATTCTGTCAAGGACAAATCGGTTAGACTTTCCGAATTTCGCTGCGATATCATCAACACTCTTTCCGTTTTCTGCAAGCAGGGAAAAAGCAAGAGCTTCCTCTACAGGATCTACATCCTGACGTTGCAGGTTCTCAGTGATCATGGCTTCGAATGCTTCATCATCACTCATGTCACGGATAATACATGGTATTTCATTATATCCATTCAGCCTTGAACCTATCTTTTTATACGCCCTGAAACGTCTCTCGCCGCATACAATTTCATACTGAGGCTCTATGCTGATAACTTCTGCGGTATCCTCATCAATCTCATCATAGCCTTTACTCTTCAATCTTACAGTAATTGGCTGTAGAAGTCCTTGCTTTTCGATGTTTTTCGCCAGCTCCTCGATTGCTGACTCATCGAATGTTTTACGAGGATTTCTCGGTGATGGACTTATCTGTGTCACCGGAATATTCATTACTTCAATCATAAATATTTGACTTTTATTATATTACATCAGTAAAGTTAAATTAATAATTCAAGTTTTACAAACAGAAACTTCGCCATTTTACGGCCTTTTGATAATTGAAAAAAATTGCCTTTCTGCTGCTTCTTCGAATACCTTAAGATGTTCATTCTTGACATCTACGATGCAATGTCCATTGATGGTAAGATGTACATTCTTCCAGCCGAAGTATCCGCATATTTCATTCTTTTTCATCAGACCTTTTTTCAGAAACTTGATTTCATATTCACCTGCGTTCGTTGTCATACTTTTCAAGTTGTTTTTTCTGCTTTTCAAGTTTTTTAGCCTTCATAAAGGCAAGTACCTCGTCAGACCTTCTAAGAGCTTCCTGAGCATCCTTATCGCCATTGGACGCAAGCAATTTCAGTTGATTACGGTAATCATCATAAAACAAGCCTGACTCTTCCTTCTGACGGTTCTTGTGTTCATTGTACGATATTATGTCAGCCTTAGCGCATCTTTCACGATTGTATTGCTTCAGCCATCCCATAATAACGGAACCGTCCAGCCTGTTATATATCTCACCGTACTTACCTTTTATCCCATTCCGGAATGCCAGCTTCAAATCGTCAATCTTGAAGTACGGATATTCCTCGATGATAAGGTCTGTAGTCGTAGCAACCTGTGAGTCGTTCATCGTGTTAGAAGAATTGAAGAAATCGACTATCTCTGAAAGCAGAATGACCACAACTGCACGTGCTTGGTTTTCTCCAAGTTCTTTGGCGATCATACCTAACGCCGGTTCAGATGAGGCAAAGACATCATCAACACTCTTAGGTCTCAGTGCCTGCAAGTATTGCTTCGGCGAGGTCTGTAAGACGGCTAACTGTTTCTTTTCTGCCGCTTGCAGTATTGCTATTTCGTTTTTCGTCATAATTACCCTCCAGAATTTTTGTAAAGTTTGAAGACTTGAATATCCAGTCAAAGTCACACTTCCAGTTTCTGTCATTGCATCCTAACAGGAACGGACTGGCAGCTACTTTCTGCAACACAAGAAAGACAGCATCTTTGTTGTACTGCGCTATCCTTGCCTTGACAGCCTTACGTCTGGTTTCAGTCATACTCACCACTGCTGAAAGTTTTCCGCGGAACGTGGTATTGAAATATTCCTGAAGCCTGACGAAGTCTACATGTTCGATTTTCGGTTGGGCAGCAGGCAAAGAAAGCTCGTCTTTCTTTGTATCTCCTTCAGGAGATATTTCTTTCTTGTTTTCTTTACTTTTCTTTACTTTACTCTTCTTTACTTTACTCTTCTTTACTTTACTTTGTGTACTTTTTGCGGAAGAAACAGGCTTTTCTTCAGAAGAAAAAGATATATCTTCAGAAGAAATGATGTTATATTCGCAAATTTCATTATTCCTTCTACATAAATCGCATATCTTCTGGTACCTTTCTTGTATTCCTTTTGACGTCAAAATTTTTTCAGAATCATACAATTCCTTAGAAAATAACCCGATTACCAAGCAGCATTTAATGACCTCACGTATATACGCCTCTTCAAAGCCCGTTTGTTCCGATACAAAGAAAGGCAACTCTTCATCCCACCTCATATAATACCCTTGTTTGTAGATATTACATAGCAGGAGAGCATATACTGTAACAGCCTTACCACCCTGGTATTTGATTAGTTTTCTAATTCTCAAATCTTGAAAAAAATCAATATCAAAAGGGAAATAATCAAGACCAATCTTCTTATTTCTTCCCATATTTAAGGTATTTTTGATGCGTTACAATGATTACACAGCGTTCTCAGATTTTCTTCTGAATTTAATCTTTCCAATGGATACTGTCCTTTAATAACAGAATATACAGAATGTATATGGTCTATTTGCAAATTATCGGTTGATCCACAGATAATACATTTATTATTATCCCTTGAGAAAATAGCATCTCTAACGTCTTTTCTATTTATAAATGCACTTGAAGAATTTCTCAATGCTTTATATCTAACTTTTTCTGAAATATTAGAAAGCATTGATAATGTCTTATTTGTAGGATTCCATTCAGGAAATCCCTGCTTGTTTGGTCTGGCCATAAGTACCTCCTACTTTCAGAACTCTATTGGAGTTACCTCATATTCAATCCGTGGTTCCTTCTTGTCGATGAACTTCTGAATGTCTATTTGAACACAATATCTGTCATTATCAATCGTCTTGGTCTGCTGCAGGCAATCAAGAAGAATCTTAAGAGAATTGTCCAGATCCGGTCGGTTACTTGAATAATATATCTTTGCTTTCAGCTTGAAATATCCCTTGACCATCCTACCACGTTCTGGGCACTGGATATAGAAGTTCTTTTCATACTCCGTAAGAACTTTCTGTTTAGCCAGCTTTGCATGGCCACTGACATTAACAATCTTATAACAGTTACTCTTACTTGGTATCTGTCCTCTTATCACATACATAAGCTATAGTATTACATTGGTTAATTGTTTTCCGTTTGTCTTGATCATCCACTCACCTTTCTTTGGCTGCTCGACTCTAAGTTCTTCAACCTTGCCGAATGTCTTTAAGTTACCGCACAGGTCAATAACCCATCCCTCTTTCCCTGGATATGGTCTGATTACACGTCCTATCATCTGATAATAGAGCGACAAGGACATTGTAGGACGGCAAAGAACAATCGTGTCAAGTTCAGGATAGTCAAATCCGGTAGAAAGTACACCACAATTGGCAACAACTTTTATCTTACCTGCCTTGAAGTCGGATAATATTTTCTCACGTTCTTTTTTAGGCGTTGTTCCACTTACGACTGCACTATCCGGGATTTCATGCGTCAGCATTTCAGCTTCCTTCACAAACCTTGTGAACACAAGTATTCCACGCCTTGGTATTCCGCTTTTCGGCCTCAGAAGCCTTCTTACCATACTGATTAGATAACCATAAAGATCAACCCTTTCAAACTCTTTGGAAAGACTCTTATCGTCAAAGTCAGCACCGGTAGAATTTCTACTGACATTCACAAGCTCTATCTTTGTCAAGTCGTAATATTTCAACTTGGTAAGAAATCCCCTGGCAAGCAAATCACTGACCTGACAATAGTAGATTACGTCACTGAAAACCCTCGGCCGTGTACGTGTAAGAAACTTCAGCATGGCTCCATTCATCGTATTGCACAATCTGTACGGAGTAGCCGTAAGACCTATAACACGCCTTTCCGCATCAGCGAAGAAGTCAGCATACATACCCTCCTTGGCATTTACCAAGTGACATTCATCAATAAGCACATATTTGAAATGCCTGAAATCAGACATATGATTGTATACGCTACCGATCGTTGCGAATGTTATCCTGTTTATGTCTTTTCTTCCAACAGAAGCAGAATAGCACCCAGCATCAATAATACCGTATGTCTGGAGCTTTGCAAAGTTCTGTTCCAAAATTTCCTTATTAGGCTGAAAAACCAGTAAAGGTTCATTGAGTCTTGCTGCGATGTCAGCAATGATGAGGCTTTTCCCTGCACCAGTAGGCAATATCATAAGATAATTCTTACCTCCTTTCAGCCGGTAATGAGCTATTGCGGCGTTACTGGCATTCTGCTGATAATCTCTTAATTGAAATTTCATATACTGATTATTCCTTTATGAACTTTTTCATGGCAGGAAGCGCACAATGTAACAAGGCAATCAAGATGCTCAAGTTCTTTTCCAACGATTGAAATTCCGTTCACCTTATATGTTTTGTGGTGCACTTCCAAAGGATAGCGTGCACCGCAAATCCTGCATTTATGTCCATCCCTTAACCTGACATTCCTTGCAACCTTTTCCCAATATGGATTGTTAAGAGAATGCACATAATCGGACTTGCGGCCACGCTTATGCTGTAATCTACTCATCTCCTACAGCTTCGTTGAATTCTTCTTCTCCCATGACATCACTTTCATCATCAGGAATCAAGTCGTGTTCCTTATCAAACTCTTCATCTGAAGGTTTTTCAGGAGCAGGGAAATCCAATCCGAACAGTTCCATCATTGCAACTCTGTTCTTATCTTCCTGAGCCCATAATGATGATTTGTCATAGGAAGGAATTTTATCAGCTTTTGCAAGTACAACCTCACCGTTGAGAATGGAATAATACAGGAAATATCCATTCAAGGCTATACGGAATGTCTTGGTAGCAGGCAGCTGCTTTTCCTCTGTACCTTCCTGAACTTTGGCGGCATAGTCCTTAATCTGCTTACTCAGTGAATTTAGTCTTTCCTCAGCATCCGTCTTGATACGTTTGGCTTCCTCCTTTGCATTCAACAAAGCATTCTCAGCTTCAGGAAGCTCCTGCTCTACAAGCTTGCAGTATTTCCCACGAAGGTCCGATTTCTCCACATCATCCATGTAACGAAGCGTTCTCTCATTTTCAGGAAACAACGCATTGAAGTGCTCATTAACAGCCTTCAGAATGTCTTTTTCACTTTCTGCTTTCTCAAATTGCAGCTTCAGAGGAAATTGTTCCCGAACTGCTTCCGGAAGAACGAATTTCAATTCTGCCGGTTCGTAATCTTTAATTATTGCCATATTAATATTTGTTTTCGTACTCGGCTGCAAATGCCGAATAATATTTGTCTGTAGGTAATGGTAGCTGTATTCCGTATTCTGTCATTATATCAGCCTTTACAGCATCCAGGAAATGTGACATTTCCATTGAACTCAGTCCCTTAGTACCTCTTGCAAGTTCCATTCTCTCACCTTTAGGGGTAACAACCATCTTTGTAAGGAACTTCTTGCAATACAAGTCATGTATCGTTTCCACTCCTTCCTTTGTACTCCAGTATGCCTCACCGGTGAACTCCCGCAAGGCCCCCCCCCACACACCTGAACCACATCCACATCAGTGCGTTCTGGTCCAGCGTCCTTGGCTTGGTTTTTCTCTTTATTGTAAGAGTGTATTCCCCATTACGGAGAAGGCTCAACATGAAATTGAAATCCTTGTCCATGGTAGCCTTCCCGTCCTTCTTGATTATAGTAGCTTCCATGATTATCTATATGGTGGTGGGAAAGGTAAATCATCTGCTCCTGAAGCTGGAGGGAACTGCTGCGGTTGATTGTACTGCTGATAGTGCTGATATTGCTGCTGCGGTTGTGGTTGCGGAGCAGGTTGCTGAGGCTGTTGCTGTTTTACTACGAGCATTTCCATATTATCAACAAAAATCTCAGTCACATATCGCCTTACCTTGTTATTGTCCTCGTAACTACGTGTTCTGATTTTTCCCTCAACGTAAATCTTATCACCCTTATGCAGATATTTTTCAGCAACTTCCGCAAGACCTTTCCACATGACTATGTTATGCCATTCGGTCCTGTCAGGAACCTGAGTACCATTCTGCAATGTATACCCCTTTTCTGTTGTAGCCAGAGTAAACTGGCAGACCTTGGAGCCACCATCAAGTGCTCTCACATCCGGATTTTTTCCGAGATTTCCGATTAATTGTACTTTGTTAAGCATTTATTCCTCCTTCCTTAATGTTATTCTTATAGATGCTGCTGTTTCGGTTTCCTTGATGTACTGTTTGTACAGCTCAGGATGCTCAGATTGAAACCTCTTAGTGTCGAACGACTTCTTTATTCCGGCTGGTGTTACGGTAGCCTTCAATATCCCTGTATCCCACGACTTGACATCGTGTTCAACCATTGCACGTTTCAACGAATCTTTGAAACCATCAATGAACGGCTGAATTCTTTCTATCTCTGATAAAGCTTCAATGTATTTGTTTATCACTTCCTTTGGCAATAGCTGTACTTCATCTTTCTTGTGTTCAATTGCGGTTTCGGTCTCAAGGTAACTTATACCCTCAACCTCGCACTGCATAAGCCTCTTCACCTCATCATCAGATTTTCTTTTTAGAGGAATAAGCTCATACTTCTCGTTGTACAGCCATACTCCATAGAGGCAATCAACTTTAAGGCCGGGATTCTGTAATTCGAAAAGATAAGCATAGATAGACAACTGCCACTCGAGATAATCTATATCTGCCTTATATGTCGTCTTGATGTCAGCAAGAGCTATCTTACCATCCTTTTCCCACACGCAGTCGATGTTGGATGCGAAATGCTCTTCATCAGATACGGTGTATTCATTATCCAGTGCTGCATAACCAGCACCAGTCCGTATCATCAGATAATTTATCGCCTCCTGACATTCAGGTTCGAATCCTGTTACATCAGCGAACTGGCATTCATGGTGAACCTTTGTACCCCTCTCGGCTGCCCTATCAAGGACAAACTGAGGAACATCTTTATACTTATCCGGAAACAACTGTCTCTTAATCATTCCCGTAATTCCTGAAAGCTGTTTTTCTCCCAGAAAATAGGTGTGGTTTTCTTCATTGAAAACCACACTTGACTTAACCAATTCTATCATTTTGGAAATCTTTTACAAATCATTTGAATCTCATTCTTGAACTCAAGGTTGTTCTGCATGGCAGCATGTTTTTTCCATACAGCATTGACTTCAGCTCGACTTCTACATGCACGGACTTCATAAATTGCATCCTGAAGCTGTTTACCAGAAAATACACTTGAATTTTGCTGAGGCTGTTCCGGCATTGACTTTTGCTGCTCCTTGGGCTTAGGGAACTGGTATCTTATCACACCATTGTTGTCTACAATGATACACTTGCTCACCTCTCTGTTCTCATCATACTCAATCTCACTAACAGAGAACTTAGTATTAGTAGAACATCTACCTGAAGTGCTCTTACTGATTTCGGTTGGCTCAAGTTTAATCCAAATGAATGGTGCTGAGTAAAGTTCGCGACCAATACCCCAGTTGAATCCGGCACGCTTGAAAGCATCCGAAGCCTGCCCCTTTTCCTTTTCGGTATTGGATTCCGTTCCGACATCCTGTTTGCTTACCCATTCCTTTTTTTGCTCATCATAGATAGAAATGGTACAGAACAGGTTACCGTTCACAACCTCATGATCTCTCTTCCAGTTCATAGGACCGAAAACTTCATCAAGCAGCCTCATGTCTACTCGGGCATCCTTGTACAGCAACAATGTGCATCCTTTCTCATTAATTGTACCGATGCGGCATTCAATTTCGTTTGCTTTCAGGGTTCTAATGTTAACGACTCGTTCGGAAAGTGTTTGCTGCACTTCCTCTTTTTTAACTTCCTGATTCTCTTTTTCAGGAGCTTCTGTTTTAGCTTTTCTTTCAGCCATATTTTCAATATTAATAGTTTGACTTTTATTATTTTACATCAGTAAAATTAGTTCAGATTGGCAAGTTTTGCAATCCGATACTTCGCCATTTTAACGCCTTAACATTTATCACTATTAAAAGAAAGGGGGCATATCATGGAAAGTATAAAGTGCCTAATTTTAAACTTCAATATTTGATGTTGGATATGCCCCCTCGAATTATTACTTTTGCTTTTGCTTAATTTTAAATTTTGATCGTATGAGAGATAAAACATTTTATAAGGAAAAAGCCGAAGCAATTAAAAACGAAGTGTTGGAAATTCAGAATAAAGGTGAAGTATTTGACTGTAACGATCCATTTAATCAATATCCGGGGATTCATGAAGCCATCCGTGAATTTATTCATTTAGTATATTCTTTTGATAAGAATCTGCCATTTAATAAAGAGATTCAGTCGTTAGTAGATTTAAGCTTCATTAATAGTACCGAATACATTGGCATAGATTTTACTTCAAAGAAGTTTGAAACCATTATATCTAAGATTGACTTCTTCATTCACTATCTTGACACTTATGTTGACTAAAGGCTTCCTTTACCAATTCAGCACGTTTTTTACCATATTGTAATTCGATACAGTCAATTAATGATTGTTCTATTTTTTCGGGAAGTATCCTTAATGCTTCCCGATTAGACATCTTCATCCCTTTAATTGATAGAGAAAACTCCGTATCGAGAAAATTTTCGCATGTTAGCGAAATATTAATTTCCATTTCCATAATTATTGAGTTTACAATAAATTGTGGTATCGGCAGGATTCGAACCTGCATGAGCTTTCTGCTTTGAGTAACCCTTCCGGCTGGGTAAAGCTCCAGTACTCGTCGTGCGTCTACCAGTTCCGCCACGATACCAATTTGAAAGCAACCTGACGGCTTTCACAAGAGGTCAGGTACATTACACACTCTTCACACAAGAAACAAAGCGGATGCTACGGGACTTGAACCCGTGATCTTCCTGCAATGCAGGATGTTCTTCCCCTGAACTAAGCACCCAGTAAAATGCAGACGACTTTCACAAGTGATCTGCATTGCATCACTAATCAACTAACTAAGTAAACCTAACCTTCACAGGCTATAGTTCCCATTCCGGTAAGCTCACCCGGACATGTCCTCTCTCGGACACGGAAGGCTATCTTCATGGAATCCAATTAAAAGTATGAACACACAAAAAAGTACATCACTTTTTCTTTCTCTTCCTCCTGTGGTTGGCACAATGCCTTAATACATCACCACCGTTGCAGAACCATTTACCGTTCTGCCGTGCAGTAGGTTTATCTGCACGAATATCTCCACGATCAACAAGTGTTTCAAGTTTCCTTTCACTGCCTACAATACGCGCTGCCTGAGTCTTGCTTAGCGGAATTTCTTCCATCGCCAGCAATATATTCTCGAGCAACACATCTGAACTGACCACTATCATAAGTCTGCCATTAAGAGTATACACCATATTAACTAACTCGAGTTACAACTATAACGCCAGACTGCATATCGGTCTTGATGCTCCATCGAAAGCCCTTAACCCTTTCTTCTGCGAGTCTGTTATACATCGTATTCTCCACAGACCGTTTCTGAGATAGAGGAAATCTTTCCTGTCCGGAAACAGGCATATTCCTGAGCGTTTCAACTATCGGTTTTTTTTCCATATTTCCTTCCATGTTATGACGTTAGAACAAACACATAGTACAAGGGCGACAAAGCAGGCTATAGCCCAAGCCCAATTCACAGAACCATAAGAAGCAACAGCTCCCCAGAACAATCCTGAAACTCCAAGAGTTATTATGCAGGACATTATAAATGACATGATATTCATAATTGTATGATTTTAAGATGCTCCCTCCGGCAGATTCCATCCGCTGCTGCACGCTTTTCGGAGGGATTTCTTAATTTTGTATTGCAAACTAAAAATTAAGAATCATGAAAAATTTTATTGTCGTATCAGACACCAAAGGAAAATCTTGGTGCATCAACACTGATGCAATTATCTGCATTGAAGATTTAAGAGGTCAAACAGCTTTTCATCTTAAAGAAGAAAAAGAGCCAATCATCACTAACCTGAAGTTCGAGTCTGTATTGGCGATGCTCGATGCTCGTTAAATGTCTGTACCTTACTATAAATTGGGATAGATAGAAATCTTATCTTAAGGATTGTTCTATCTATACCAATACAATCAGTCAAAACCTTGTTTCCACATTTGATATCACCAACCATTTTGTCAACGATATACTCCTTTTCGATAATTGCTTTCATCGTAGTAAAATTTAACTGTGCCGGAACGTGGATTCGAACCACGACTTGTACATCGTATTGCCCTTAGATTAGATATGTATGTTTCTGCACCGTTCTACCATTGAACCATTCCGGCTATCCTATCATAAAATCCACATAGTGGACCGAATTGTCTATAATTCTATGTACTCAACTGGCTGCCTATTATCCATAGTAACTGGATGATTTCTCACCCGCCAGAAGCCTAAGTATGTCAAGGAACTCTTCTCTGTGTTCCAGGATAGGCGGTCAAGCCACACCGGGATAAATTGCCAAATTAACCGAAGACATACTTTTGCAGATCTTCCTTGGAGGGGAACAGGGTATCCTCGTTGAAGAGGCTATATCCATAAGCTTCTTCTTTAGGAGCATCATCTACACCGATAAGACAGTACATGTTACGCTGCTGGCTATTCTCTTTCAAGAATATAGTCACATCCTTAACCTTCATCTCTACAGCTTTTCCATTAGAGAGCATCCAGACTTTTTGTCCGAAATTGAATTTTGGTGAAACAACTTGAATCATAATTTTTGACTTTTATTTAGTGATTAATTATCCAAACTTATATCTCAGGTAATCATCCTCACTGGAGAATCCGGCATCGACTGTCTGCCATTCATTTTCTCCTTCATCCATAAGATGTTTTTCTGCATCTTGTTTTTCCTGAATCAGGAAAGCGATAAACTCCTCTTTGGAATCATCCGTATTGAAGTATTTCTGCAATTCCTCTTCTGTCATATTTTCCGCCATTTCTATGTCGGATGTAATGCTAATAATCTCATTTTCATAGTATCTTTCTTTCGCGTTCATATTTGATTAGTGATATTTTTTATTTATATTTGTTTGTTGATTGATTGATGATGCAAATATAATCCATTTTTGGATTAATAGAAAAGAAAAGACTTATTTTATTATCCAAATATGGATAATTTAACATTTAACTAAGTAAACTATGATTGGTCGAATAAAAGAATTGATAGCCCATACTGGATTATCTGACAGAGCATTTGCTATAAAATGTGGATTAAGACAAAACACTTTTAGCAGACAATTAAATGGACAGAATGAAGTAAGCATACAAACAATATTAGGTATTCTTTTAACTTATGCTGATGTTTCCGCCGAATGGCTGATGCGCGGCAAAGGTGAAATGCTCCTGACATCTGAACAGCCAACTGACAAGGAAAGTGACAGAATGGGCAAGCTCATCGACACCATCACATTCCAGCAGGACACAATCAAAAACCTGCAAGCAAGAATAAAAGAACTTGAAGCAGAACTTATTATTAACAAACAAAAAATAGGATAATATGAAAAAAGTACTTTTTTTAATTACTATGATGTTTTCTTTTCTTGCTTCAGTGAATTCACAAGAAATTGTAAAAAATGAAATTGATGACTTTACAGGAAACAGAGTAATTGAAACAAGCTGGGAAAAACTTGCATGGGGACTGGGTGTCCCTTCCGGAATATATACAAGAATAAGATCAATAAACGGAACTATGGTTCTTGACATGAAGTACATGATAGACGACGCAGTTGTCATTGGCAAAGGAGATAAACTTATGTTCCTTGACACAAATAAAAAGCCCTATGAAGTACATTCTATTGATACCTATATGGGAGTCAAAGGTGGAGGAGCTATTGGCTTAGCCGGATCAGCCGTATGGGGAATACATGCACAGTACTCAGGTGACCTCGGATTCCTCAACACAAGTACAATTCAGAAGATAAGAATATACACAACAAAGGGTTACTATGATAAGGAAATAAAGAAAAAATACCAAAACACTCTACAAGAGCTATACAAACTAGTGATTAAAGCAAGTATAATGAGATAAGCCTAACTTGGGCTGGGAATTTAACCTCCAAAAACGACAGCATATTAGAGCAATCAATAAACACTAAGCACAAATATAAAATGGAAGGGGAAAGAATTTTAGAATTAAAGGTTTATAAACGCAGACGTAGACTAAAAAAACATCAACTAAGGAAAAAGGCTCTGGCTGGAGTATTTCCACGTACAAATATAAAAGTACAAACAAACCTTATAGCTTTTTTCAGAAAGAAAGGGTTTATATCAACAAAATACGTAACAGATACTCTAACCGTACCAAAGTTTTTTTCATTCGAAGAAAATAGTGATGATAGTATCACATTTTTTTAATGCTTACTATCATCTTATCTTCTTACAGACACAACAACAATTGTTGATTTCAAAATTTGTGAGAGAATAGACATTACAAATGCTATGCTTTTAAAAGTCATAGTAAGAGAATTGCTACTTACGACTGAAAGATATAACTCAACATTTTATAACTATGCAGATAAGAAACTTAAATACAAAAAATCAGAATGCAATAAACTTAACAGGTCTCTGTTTGCCCTAAAAATAACAAACGCCATAGAAGAAAATGAACTAAAGGACGCAAAGCCTGAAGAAGGGTTCTTATACCTTGGTCTCATGACAAATTGGGCAAGAAGAACATATTACAAAGAAAATACAAAAGGTTCTATCTGCACTAAAGTCAGAGAATCAATCTCTAGCGCAATCAGAAGCAGAATTAAATATAAACGGAATCAATAAAATAGACAAACTACTTTCTGAAATTTTTAATAATGCTGAAGATCATAGCGTACACAATGAATGGTATATAGACGGAGTATCATTTAAAGAGATTAATGATGGTGAACCCATAATAGAACTCAATTTAGGTATTCTAAATCTAGGTTTTTCTATTTCTGAAGGAATTTATAAGAACGAGAAAAAAAATCACTCCATGATGCAAACAATAAAAAAATGGTACGATATTCATTCAAAGCTGCAAGAAAAACAACATTCAAATCTTAGTAAAGATGATTTATACACACTATATAGTTTACAAGATGGAGTAAGCCGTTTAAAATATGAAGATGAAAGCAGAGGGCATGGTACAATGAATTTCATAAGAGCATTTATTACACTTGGTTCGTTTGGTAAAGAAAACCCTAGTTATAAATCCCACCTGAATATTATATCAGGGAAGACTTGTGTACATTGCGACAATGAAGTTGGTCCATATATTAAGGATAATAACTATATCTTATCGCTAAATAGAGAAAATGATATATCTTTATTACCCGAAGAGAACTATCTTAAACACATGCAAGAGTATTTTCCAGGTACATTTCTTGAGGTAAAAATATATCTAAACAAAAAATATTTTGACAAAGTATTAAAATAACAAAATATGAAAACAATAAAATTGACTCAATCTCATAGAGGTCCTAACAGTACAATTTTTACAGGAAGGCCACAAGGACGTCAAGTACGAGAAGAACTTGGGCTAAGTAAAGCTGATAAAGATAATGAAACTTATGAGGTACATATACCAGAAGGGACTACATCATTCAACCCATCATTTTATCTTGGATTGTTTTATGATAGCATAAAGAATCTAGGAGGAATTGAGAAATTCAAGAGGAAATACATCATAATATTTGATGATAAAAATCCTTCAATTGTCGAATGCCTCAAAGAAGATATTTCAGACAATGAAAGACAAGCAACGAATGAATATAATAGGATAAAATAATCAAGACATGGATAGCTATTCTTTTATACCTATATTGAAAGATACCGCAAATAATAAAGCTATAATCTTCACCACATACCAACCACTAGATAGCGTATATATCGTCAGAAAAGAAGATGCTTTTAAAGAGGTTGAAAATATGATTGGAAAAGATTCTTACGCCAATCTTATTTCTACAATTGCTTTAATTTGTACATTATTAATATTTAACCTACAAAACAGAAAGTCAAACAAGGACAAAAAGGTTGCCATCAAACAAAACTGGTTTTTGACAATTATAGTTCAACCAAATTTAAATGGAATAAATGAATTCTATAACAATATCTCAGATAGATTAATCAATGAACTTGATAATCTAAAAACAATAAGAACGCCAGGAAGAATAGCAGCCCAAAAAGCTACGACAAATAGAGTTGTAAAAAAAATAAAAAGCGATTTCTTTGATAACTTTGTCACTATAGTACAATCTTATGAATCTGAGTTAGCAACTCAAATCGAAGGGGTACTTAATGACCTACAAGATTTATGTTCAGAAAGTATAGATAACTACGAAAATGTAGAATACCATTTAACGAGAAAAAAAATATTTGAAAACAGAGCAATACTAATAAGCACTCTCTATAATGGAATTAAGGAAAAAGAAAAGTGGTATAAAAGGATATTCAAATGGAAAAGAAGATAATATATTCCACTTTCATTCCAGTCGCATAAAAGTCAACATCTATAATTAATTGGCTATCAGCAGAAAGTATCATATTCACAAGATTAAGTCTAGTTTAGTTTTTGTGTTGTGATACTCCTGCTAATAGTGATTAGCGGGAGTATCTTTTTTTATAATTTGCATAGATATTCAGCTTTACCAGTTAGCCCTTTTTTGAAGGGATTTTAATTTTCTTTTTGTATTTTTGATTTCTGCAACAACAAGGCTCTTTATTGAAATTACTTTACAAAATGCAATATTATCGAGCTTACGGATGAAACTATTTCCAGGCTTGTCGTGTTTTCATGAAAAGCCTTTTCATTCCTTGAAAAGCAATTGTCATCACTTTCATATATTGTTGTCAGTGCAAAACAATCGGGAAAAAGATATCCCATCGGTATTTTACTAATTCTATATATCATAAAAACGTTATTGCTCTCAAA
>ERZ779888.2085-NODE-2085-length-17474-cov-8.276250_pt1 | contig 17474 bp, 17 predicted proteins | sample MGYA00511245_ERZ779888 | MGnify/ENA primary metagenome ERZ779888 (study PRJEB29588, sample SAMEA2155255) | human gut metagenome | biome: human gut; feature: human-associated habitat; material: faeces | place: Denmark | collected 2008/2010 ... | reverse complement strand
GGCTGGGTTCCTTGCACTGCCGGAAGAAGTTCTTGAAGAAGTTGTCCAGCACGTCGCCATGTCGGTCGAATTGCAGGAAACTCTGCGCGTTCTCCGCTTTTGCGGGGGTGCGCTTGGGTGTGCCGTCCGCGTTCAGCCCGGCTACCACGCTGATCTCGCCTGTCTTCTCGTCACGGACTACCAGCACGTCCTTTTCGTCTTTTTTCTTTGCCATCTGAAAAATGTTTTAATGGGTTATTTATGAAAGAAATTATGGATACGAGCCTTGTAGAAGGCTATATCTTCCTTTTTGAAGTCCTTGATATGGTTGGAAAGGAATGTCAGCACGTCCTCCTCGCTGTAATAGGTCTTCTTGCCCAGCGTCTTGTAGGGCAATGCGCCTACGCTGCGGTAGCGTTGGAGGGTGCGTTTGCTTATCTGGAGCAACATGCACAAATCCTGATTGTCGAAAAGGCGGATGCTTTCCGTGATAGTGGGCTGTTTCCCCTCAGCCTTCATCGCCAGCAGCAGTTCGTCCTGACGGTCGAGCCGTTCCATCAGCTTCTGCATCCAGCCCTCGAAGTTGTTTCGTGTGAGCAGTTCCATGACCTATGTCCTCCTTCCTTTTGGTTTGCCGCCCGTGCGCAGCGTGTGGTTGTGGAACAGGGTGTCTATTGTCCCTTCCTCGTTCCTTACTGTGTTGTCCTCCAATAGCCGCAGTATCTCGGAAAGGCGGTAGCGGCAGCTTCCGCGTACCACCACATACTCGATACGGTGGTCGGTGCGCATACGCTGCATGGTGCGCTTGCTCACGTTGAGCATCTTCGCCGCCTGTGCCGTGTCAAGCAGCTTGTCTTCGGTTTCCCGCTTCCGTTTCTTCTCGTCCCTTGCCTCGCGGATGTACCCTGCGATGTTCGCAATCTGCGCCATCATCTCCTTGTAGGCGGAACTTTCCATTGTTATCACTTTCATGTTCAGTCCTTTCTTTTTGTTTCTGCGACAAAATTCGGCAATAAACAAAAGGGGCTTTAACAACTCACTACGTGACTCACGTAAGATTTTTGCGGAAGATGGCTCCGTAACCCGGTCAAACGGCGCAACAGGCAGCCTTTCAGCGGAAAACGATACGTCTTGTATGCCGTTTCGTTACCTTTGCGGCAAACTCTAAATGACATGAATATGGAAATAGTATCTATCGAGAAAAAGACTTTCGAGATGATGGTGGCGGCATTCGGCGCACTCTCGGAGAAGGTCGCCGCCCTGAGGCGCAAAAGCGACACGGGGCGCATGGAAAGATGGCTCACGGGCGAGGAGGTCTGCGGGCAGTTGAGAATAAGCCCGCGCACGTTGCAGACGCTGCGTGACAGGCGGCTTATCGGCTACTCGCAGATAAACCGCAGGTTCTATTACAAGCCAGAGGAGGTGAAGCGGCTGATACCGCTTGTCGGCACGCTCTATCCGCACGGCAGATGATTTGATTTATTCACCCACTGAATCCGAAGTTATGATGAACGAGAACAACGATGTTTTTACGATGGAAGACGAGCCGATAGCCTCTGTGGTGCAGGATATGCGCAAAGGCTCGAAATGGCTGTCCGCATTTCTGGAAAGCTACCGTCCTCCGCTGGACGGGGAACGTTACCTGACGGACGGCGAGGTGTCGGAACTGCTCCGTGTGAGCCGGCGCACCTTGCAGGAATACCGCAACAACCGCGTGTTGCCCTTCATACTTTTGGGAGGGAAGGTGCTTTACCCGGAAACGGGGCTGCGCGGGGTACTGGAAGCGAACTACCGCAAGCCGCTGGAGTGAGGCGGTTTCATGAAAAAGTAAACGGGTGACACCTTTTGTGGTGCTACCCGTTTACTTGTCTTATGGGGTATGTGCAATCAGCAATACCCGGCTTTTCCGTTCTGTATGAACATCACGTATGTCTGCCGTTTCTCTTGTGAGAGTGCCTTTCCCACCAGCCATGTGCGGAACAGGTGGGTGTTGTAGGTATTCACCCTGAAAGCGACCGGGATGATGATTTCAAGGGCGTACACGTCCGCGTGCAGCCCGTTTTCAAGCTGCATGTAGCGGCACACCTCGTAGTCGTTCAGCACGTCCGACTTGCGGACGGCTCTGATGGCGGCGTTCACTGCCGGGACGGTCGTATGGAACAATCCGGCTATTTCGGTGGCGGTCATCCACACGTCGTTACCGGTTACGCTGACTGCCTTGTCCTCGATGATGATTGTGTCACGTTTCATGGCTTTTCTTTTTAGATGGTGCAACCTGCAAATTCCTCGACGCCGTTCAATCTTGCGGCAAGGTTCTCCATGTCCTGATTGAGCTTCTCTTTGGTTATCTTTGCGTAAATCTGCGTCGTCTTTATGCTCTTGTGTCCGAGCATGGAGCTGACCGTTTCGATGGGAACACCGTTGGAGAGGAATATCGTCGTGGCTGCCGTGTGGCGGCTCTGATGCCACGTGATATGCTTGGTGATGCCGCAACGCTTGGCGACGGCACGGATACCGGCAAGGCACGTGTTATAATGCGGAACGGGAAATATCCTGCCGTCCCCGCACAGTCCCCGGTATTTGCCGATTATGCGGTTGGCGATGTCGAGCAGGCGGATGTTGGACACCACGCCCGTTTTCTGGCGGTTGATGTTTATCCACTCGTGTTCGTCGAAGTAGGTGCGGATATTCTCTTCCGTAAGGTTGCGCATATCCGCGAACGACAGCCCCGTGAAGGCGCAGAACAGGTAGAGGTCGCGGTACAATTCCTGTTTGGCGTTTTTCAGTTTCCCCTCCATCAGCAGGCGGATCTCATCTTTGGTCAGGAAACTGCGTGTTGTTTCCTCCTTCTTGATTTCATACTCGCGGAACGGGTCGCGCGTCAGCCACTCGTTGTTGATGGCGATGAATACCATCGTCCGTAACGGGCAGACGTACAGCCACACGGTATTGGTGCAGCAGTGCTTGTCCGTGCGCAGGAACATCTCGAAGTCGGAGATGAAAGCCGGGGTAAGCTCTTTTAGGGCGATGTCCTTCACATGGTAGCGGATGTCGAGGAACTCTTGCATGTGCTTGTAAACGGTGCGGTACTTCAGCAGCGTGCCTTTGGCTTTCATGCCTGCCTCCACCTGCTTCTCGTAGTCCTCGTTGTGCTGGCGGAACACCTGCATCAGCGTGTGGTAGCGGTGTTCCAGTCCGAGAAAGGCGTTCTTCACCTTCTCCGCCGTGACGAAGTTGTCACGCTCCATGATTTCCTGATAATGCCTGTTGATGCGTACCCGCATCTTGTCAAGCATACGGTTCGTTTCGAGTGCCGCCGTGCTTCTGCCCGTGACACGTCCACCTTTGGTGTCCCACAGTTTCGGATCGACAGTCAGTTTGCAGCTGAACTGTGTCTGGCTGCCGTCCACCGTGATGCGTCCCATGACGGGAACTGTCCCGTCCTTTTTCACTACCTGACGCTTGAGGTAGTAGATTACTGAAAATGTACTCTTCATTGTCCTTAATTTTTGGGTTTCAAAATTAGTTGGTGAAGAGTCCGGTGTTGGTACGCAAAACGGGGAGGAACGGCGCAATCTTTTTCCGTAACCTGATTTTTCGCATGAGTTATGGATAACTCACTATTCCTTAGAGCCTTGTTTCGCTATTCGTACCCGTTTGTCGCATTTTCGGGCATGGTTACGAACAAGTAACGTAGCGGCGTCAGGATTTGGCTTCGGCAGGGATTGTAATGGCTTCACGGATTATCGCCACTTCAACCAAAACCCTTGTAACTCAATTCTATCACTATATCTTTCCGCATTTCACTTTTTTGTAGTAACTTTGCACTCCAAATAATATTTCTATTAGGTATAGTATGCAAGATATCAGAAACATTGCCATTATTGCCCACGTAGACCACGGAAAAACTACATTGGTGGACAAGATGATGCTGGCGGGACACTTATTCCGCAATGACCAAACCAATGGCGAATTGGTGCTGGATAACAATGATCTGGAACGTGAAAGAGGTATAACTATCCTTTCGAAGAACGTTTCCATCAATTACAAGGGTACAAAAATCAATATTATCGATACTCCGGGGCACGCCGACTTCGGTGGAGAAGTAGAACGTGTTTTGAACATGGCAGACGGATGTATCCTGTTGGTCGACGCGTTCGAAGGCCCGATGCCGCAGACACGTTTCGTATTGCAAAAAGCTTTGCAAATCGGTTTGAAGCCGATCGTGGTTGTCAATAAGGTAGATAAACCTAACTGCCGTCCGGAAGAGGTTTACGAAATGGTATTCGACCTGATGTTCAGCTTGAATGCTACCGAAGACCAGCTCGACTTCCCGGTTCTTTACGGTTCTGCCAAGAATAATTGGATGGGTGAAGATTGGAAGACTCCGACTGGAACCATCACTCCGTTGCTGGACGCTATCATCAAATATATACCGGCTCCCCAACAGTTGGAAGGAACTCCGCAGATGCTGATTACATCACTCGATTATTCTTCATATACAGGTCGTATCGCCGTAGGCCGTGTACATCGCGGAACTATCAGCGAAGGCATGAACATTACACTTGCCAAACGCGACGGTACGATGGTTAAATCAAAAATCAAGGAAGTACATACCTTCGAAGGTCTGGGACGCAAGAAAGTACAGTCTGTATCTTCAGGCGATATCTGTGCCATTGTAGGTGTAGAAGGCTTCGAAATCGGTGATACTATCTGCGATTTCGAAAATCCGGAACCGCTGCCTCCTATCGCTATCGACGAACCGACCATGAGTATGTTGTTCACGATTAACGATTCTCCGTTCTTCGGTAAAGAAGGTAAGTATGTTACTTCACGTCACATTCACGACCGTCTGATGAAAGAGCTCGACAAGAACCTGGCATTGCGTGTACGCAAGACAGAAAACGAAGATGGTAAATGGATCGTTTCCGGACGTGGTGTGTTGCACTTGTCTGTCCTGATCGAAACCATGCGTCGTGAAGGTTACGAACTTCAAGTAGGACAGCCTCAGGTTATCTTCAAGGAAATAGACGGCGTAAAATGTGAACCGATTGAAGAGTTGACCATCAGCGTACCCGAAGAATTTGCCAGCAAGATGATCGATATGGTTACCCGCCGTAAGGGTGAAATGGTTTCTATGGAAACTCAGGGCGACCGTGTAAACATCGAATTCGATATGCCTTCACGTGGTATCATCGGTCTGCGTACCAACGTACTGACAGCTTCACAGGGAGAAGCTATCATGGCTCACCGTTTCAAAGAATACCAGCCATACAAAGGTGATATTCCTCGTCGTACAAACGGTTCTATGATTGCCATGGAAAGCGGAACAGCATTTGCTTATGCCATCGATAAACTGCAAGACCGTGGTAAGTTCTTTATCTATCCTCAGGACGAAGTATATGCCGGTCAGGTAGTGGGAGAACATGTTCACGAAAACGACCTGGTTGTCAATGTAACCAAATCGAAGAAACTGACTAACATGCGTGCTTCCGGATCGGACGATAAGGCTCGTATTATTCCTCCGGTTATCTTCTCACTGGAAGAAGCTTTGGAATATATCAAGGAAGACGAATATGTAGAAGTAACTCCGAAGAGCATGCGTATGCGTAAGATCATTCTGGACGAAACAGAACGTAAGCGTGCAAACAAGAACCAATAAAACAATCATCTATACAGACTAAAAACAGGAAAGGGCAAGCTGAGCTTGCCCTTTCCTGTTTTCGTATTTTCTCTTCACGCCCATACCGGACGCAACACTACCCGGAAATACAGGAATCATTTCCTGTAAACCAGATTGTTTGTATTCATGCGCTGCATATACTGCTGGATAAACGATTTCAGCTGCGTTTCCATTGCCCGAAGTGTATCCTGAGGCATAGTATCCTTCACATCATCTTTCAGCAGGCGGTCGGTACGGTAACGGTAAGCCTTCAATACTTTCTCACCATCAAACTGAATCATGTAATTTCCTTTCACAAACTGATAAACATTCGTACCCATCACATTATTTACCGAGAACTTATCAGCTGCCGGAGTATGAAGAGCATCCTGTCCGAAACCTACATACGGACGGTCGTAACCCAACAGTCCCAATACAGTAGGCATAATATCAATCTGTTCTACAATCTTATCTTCCATTCCACGGAGCTCCGGCATACCGGGAGCATAAAACAAAATAGGTACACTATACAGTCCCAAGTCGGTCAGATACTCAGGATATGTACCAAAGCTGGTATGATCGGCAGTGATTACAAACAGTGTATTCTTGAACCACGGCTGATGCGAAGCCTTCTCAAAAAAGAGCTGCAAGGCATGATCTGTGTAACCGATACAACGCTGAAGCGGAGTCGGTCCGTCGGGGAACTTACCTTCATAACGTGCCGGTATTGCAAACGGATGATGGGAACTTGCCGTAAACACGGAAGTAACAAACGGCTGTTTGAATTCCGTCATCTTGTCACAATAGTATTGCAAGAACTCTTCGTCCCAGATAGCCCATGTACCATCGAAATCCTCATCCCCATGATAACGCGGATCTTCATTATATTCCGTACGTCCGAAATAATCGGTAAAACCAGCTGAACGGGCAAACGCCTGAAAGCCCATCGAACCATTCATGGCTCCATGAAAGAAAGCCGAATAATATCCTTTATTCTTGGTCAGTTCACCAGCTATACTGGACACATCGTTCAGCGAAGCCGGAGTAAGGAAGAACGGCTCAACAAAACTCGGTATAGACGACAAGACCGAAGGCATTCCCTCAATACTCTTTCGCCCGTTAGCATATGTATATGTAAAACTCAAGCTCTTTGTCAACAGCGAATCGATAAACGGAGTATACCCTTTGTACTTTCCATTATCCAGATCACGGTTCAGACTGCCCACAAATTCCTTAGTAAAGCTCTCCCAGATGATTACAACCACATTCATCGGTTTGAACTGTACCGAATCGGCAGGAACATGCACCGGAGAATATACAGCAAGCGCTTCATTGTCCGGCATGTAATTGGGTACAACAAACGGTTTTTTGTCTAATGTACGGAAAATAGAAAACGGTGTGTTCAAGACTACTCCTGCATCCAGCGGACGGTCTACGTACTGATTAGCATTACTGATTGTAATCGGACGCGTAGCAGTTGTCATACCTCCACGCATACCAAATACCGTAAACGGTATGGCAATCACTAAGGTAACCGTCTGCAACACATAATACTGCCATTTGCTATATACTGGAATATTCCGCGGTGCCCGATACAGCTTATAGATACCATAACAGAAAACGACAGCCAAAATCACTAGATACCAGTGCGAAATAAACTCATCCATAAAAATAGAAGCCAAGTTACCTCCGCCTTCATGTCCAAACTCCTGAAAAACACTCATCGTAGTACGTCGTCCGGAAAAACGGAAATACACACAATCCACTAAATTCGATATCAGGAAAATACCGTTGACCACCGTAAAAATCCAGCGGACCACCTTATAGAAAGTAGCATTCTCTTTCCAGTGGAACGGCAACAGGAACAACAATATAAACAAGGCATTACTATACAGAATAGCCGTCGTATCGAAGATAATACCCGCCCCGAACATATTCAGCGCATATTTCCACGTCAGGTTCTCACTGAACAGACGGAAGTTCTCGAGCAAAAAGGTCAGACGACAGAGCGAATAACACACATAGATAATGAGCAAATTCCATATCAGGGAAAGCACATTCGAAAACAATTCTTTTTTCATTGCCAATGTTTTTGGAAGTTAAGAACGGCAAAGTTAACGATTATTTTCTAAACCCGCCTAAGACCTTATTTTAAAATAACTTTTCGGCAAAACAGAACACAAAATAAGAAACTTCAAACACCTTTCCTTATATTTGCAACTGAAAACCAATCTATCACAACATGAAAAAGAAAACTATCATCCGACTTAGCATCACACTGATTGTCATCGTGGCACTCGGATTGTGGATTAATTCACGCTGGAGCGCATGGTTCCACAACGAAGAAGAACTTCCTTACGCACCGCTGTCAGAGCCCGGGAGGGTACTGCTGACCTTCGGCGACGAAAATGAACTGTCACGCAACATCAGCTGGCAATACGACTCCATAGTCGTATCGTCACACGTCGACCTGGTAGATACCCTTTCCAAAGATACCATACAGATTGAAGCACAGGGAGAAACTTTCCGTTCGCGCAGTGGAATAGCAGCATACTATGTTGCCAAGCTACGTTCCCTGCACCCCGACCGCTATTATACTTATCGTGTATGCAATGAGGGCAAGGCCTCACCCTGGTATAGCTTCCGCACATACAATCAGTCCACCCGAAAAGACTATTCATTTATGTATGTAGGTGATGTACAAGACAGCATCCATGGAAAAGCCAACAACTTCTTCCGCGAAGCTCTGCGCCGCCATCCCGATACCGAATTCCTTGTCTTTGGGGGTGACCTGACCGAGCGTCCGGCTGAACAACGCTGGGAAGAAACATATCGCGGGCTGGATTCCATCGGACAACGCTATCCCGTCATTACGGTTACCGGAAACCATGAATACCTGAAATACATCATTCGCAAGCTGGAACGCCGCTTCTCACTAGTATTCTCTTACTACCTCGACTCAATGGTTGGAGAGAATCAAGTATATACCCTGAAATACAACGACATGCAAATCTTCTGCCTCGACAGCAACCGCGAGTTCTTCTATCTATGGACTCAGAAAAAATGGCTAGAAGAACAACTCAAGAAAAGCGATGCACGATGGAAAATCGTCGTGCTCCATCATCCGCTGTACTCCATCAAAGGAAGCATGAACAACCTGTTCCAGCGCACCATGTTCAACCCACTGGTAGAGAAATATGGTGTCGACCTCGTACTGCAAGGACACGAACACGCTTATGCCCGTATGACCGACCACGGAGAAAACGGAGAGCCTCAGCCCCCTGTTTATACCGTCAGCCACTGCTCACCCAAGAACTATCTCATCGAGTTCGACAAACGATTTGACAAGTTCGGTACGGGCAGCCGTTATTACCAGCAGATCCGTGTGCATGGCGATACCCTTACCATGAACGCCTACGATGCCACCACCAACGATTTATACGATGCTGTCGATTTAATAAAAGATAAAGACGGAAAAGTCCGACTGGAAGACCGTGGAAAAGAAATCCCCGAAGCTCTGATATTCCATTCCAACGGCAGCAAGAAAGAAGAAGCTTTTCAGAAACGAATCGATGAATATAAACAGCGGAAAGGAATCCGATAACTAAGAAAAGTCGCATCAAACTCATATAGAGAGTAATGATGCGACTTTTTTGTATTTCAATGGCGAAGGTAAATTCTCTTACCTGCCCAACAAATAAAACTTCACCGCATTGCAGAAATGCTTGAACGAACGTTCCAGCTTCCTGCCAAACTTATGGTTGCGCCAGCTTCCGTACACCCGATGCTCCCCAAACGCATCCGGACTATGCTTGAAACGGCTTCTGGGTGACAGCCAATGCGTAGGATAAATATCAATACCCTTCAGATGCTGTTCCTCTTCCTTGCAGACATATCCCCTACGCTCCGCAATACTCCGCATGATATACGGCGAAACCGTCTGATCCAGCGAACCGTCGGAACGAATAAAATCACGCGTCTGATAATATTCAAAGACCTCCTTACAGAAATCATTTCCCTTTGAACCGATAAAAAAGGCAGCCTGAATGCCATAATCGGTTTCTCCTTCCTCCCACCGTTCATTGAATGTAGCACATCCGGTTTCAGGAATAAACCGATCGAAACGTTTCCGCAGATAAATATCACTGTCCATATACACACCGCCCTCTTTATATACGGCATAAAAACGGACCACATCTGCTGCGAACGCCCATTTTCTGACCGACAGCGCCTGGTCTATATACTTACAACCGATAGCCTTTGCATCCTCGTACGTCCAGACACGCACTGTATAATCGGGAAGCACACGCTTCCAGCTTGCAAGACAAATCTTAATTTCCAATGGATAAGGATCTTTGCTGAACCAGCACAAATGAATAATTTTCGGGGGCATGATAGTTATGATTTTTGAGTGTTCCACGACATTTTCAACCATTCTTCCTTTGTTCGTTTCCAGCGGTTATGACTCCATAACCAATAAGCCGGAGCTTCCTTTATCTGTTGTTCCAAATGTTCCGAATACATATCCGTCAGCCGATACTCAGGCAATTCGGCAGGATGCAAGGTCAGCAACTCAAAAGAAGCATGATAATATCCGCGTTTCACTCTGGTAACTTTCAGATAATACACAGCCGCATCCAGTCGGCGACCGATACGTTCCGTACCTTGAAAGAACGCCGTATCCCGATGTAGGAATGTGGTCCAGTGATCCATCCCCTCCCATCCCGGAGCCTGATCGGAAATAAAGCCTATCATCACTTTCTTCTCTCCGCGACTAAGCGTCACCAGCCGGCGCAGCGTTTCCTTCATCGGAATGGACTCACCACCAAACTGTCCGCGAAGCCGGAGAAATAACTTATCGAACGCCTTATTATATAAAGGATGATAAATCTGTCCACAATGTATTTCGGGCAGCCAATATTGTAAAGAAGCCACATACTCCCAGTTACAGTAATGTCCCAAATAAAGAAAGCAGCATTTTTTATTTTCTCTTCCCAATGTTTCCCGCACCTCATCCAGTCCGCTAAAAGTCATACGCTTCATCATCTGCTTTTTCGACATGGAAAACAATTTGATGGTTTCTACCACATAATCGCAGAAAAAATGATAGAACTCCTTTTCTATCTTCAGAATCTCCTTTTCACTTTTTTCAGGAAATGAACCGGCAATGTTACGATGCACGATATCCCGGCGATATTTCAAGCCATAGAATAACGGTACAAACAGCAGGTTGGATATGAAATAGAGTACCCTCAATGGCAGCAAAGAGAGCAGATACCAGAAGAAAAAAACCAGATAATATATGAATTTCATTGAATTGCCATGTTTCAGTTAAATTGCAAATTTATAAAATAATATGCAAAAGCCCCCTCTTTGTATCAAAGAAAACAATAAATTACACTATCTTTGTGCACTATATTATAACAGAAGTATTTCCTGCATGAAAGAATTTTTCCAAATGATGCGGCGGTTTATCTCGCCCTACAAGAAATATGTTATCGGCGCAGTAGGTCTAAACCTGTTGTCCGCGGTATTCAATGTCTTCTCTTTTTCACTTCTCATCCCGATACTGAACATCCTGTTCAAGACCGGCGATTCAGAAAAAGTATATCATTTCATGGAATGGGGAAGCGGCGAACTGAAAGACGTTGCCGTAAACAATTTCTACTATTACGTATCCCAACTGATAGACAAGTTCGGTCCTTCTACTACACTGCTGTGGCTGGGACTCTTCCTTGCAGGAATGACATTGCTGAAAACCGCATGCTATTTCGGTTCTACAGCCATCATGATTCCACTTCGTACCGGTGTAGTGCGTGATATCCGTATCATGGTTTATTCAAAGGTAATGTACCTGCCGCTCAGTTTCTTGTCGGACGAACGAAAAGGTGACATCATTGCCCGCATGAGTGGTGACGTAGGTGAAATAGAGAACTCCATCACCAGTTCACTCGATATGTTGCTGAAAAACCCGATTCTTATCATCTCTTATTTCGCCACCCTGATCGTAACCAGCTGGCAACTCACCCTGTTTACCATCATTGTACTACCGGGAATGGGATGGATCATGGGACGCGTAGGACGACAACTGAAACGTCAGTCACTCGATGCCCAGAACAAATGGAGTGAAACCATGTCGCAACTGGAAGAAACACTGGGTGGTATGCGTATTATCAAGGCATTTATCGCTGAAGATAAAATGATAAACCGCTTTGTAAAATGCAGCAACGAATTCCGTAATGCGACCAACCGAGTAGCCATGCGCCAGAGCCTTGCCCACCCTATGAGTGAGTTTCTGGGAACCGTACTCATCGTACTTGTACTTTGGTTCGGTGGTTCACTGATTCTAAGTGCTAACTCTACCATCAACGCTTCCACCTTCATTTTCTATATGGTGATACTTTACAGCATCATCAACCCGCTGAAAGATTTCTCCAAGGCAAGTTACAACATCCCGAAAGGGCTCGCCTCAATGGAACGTGTGGACAAGATTCTGAAAGCTCCCAACAACATCGTAGAACGTCCTGATGCCGAACACATCACCGAAATGAAAGAAGGACTGGAGTTCCGCAACATTTCGTTCAGCTACGGTACCCATGAAGTGCTTCATAACGTCAGCCTGAAAGTACGCAAAGGTCAAACTATCGCCTTGGTAGGACAGAGCGGTTCAGGAAAATCGACACTGGTCGATCTGGTTCCTCGCTTCCATGATGTACAAGAAGGTGAAATCTTGATTGACGGAAAGAACATTAAAGATCTGGTAGTAAAAGATCTTCGCGGACTGATTGGTAATGTAAACCAGGAAGCCATCTTGTTCAACGACAGCTTCTTCAACAACATTGCCTTTGGCGTAGACAATGCCACCATGGAACAAGTCGTTGCCGCTGCCAAGATAGCCAATGCACACGATTTCATTATGGAAACAGAAAAAGGTTACGATACCAACATTGGTGACCGTGGCTGCCGCTTGTCAGGAGGACAGCGCCAGCGTATCTCGATAGCCCGCGCTATTCTGAAGAATCCAGCCATCTTAATTCTGGACGAAGCGACTTCTGCTCTCGATACAGAAAGCGAACGCCTGGTACAGGAAGCACTGGAACGCCTGATGAAGACCCGTACCACCATTGCCATTGCACACCGCTTGTCGACTATCAAAAATGCAGACTGCATCTATGTACTCTATGAAGGTCGTATAGTAGAAAGCGGTAAGCACGAAGAACTGCTTCAGAAAAACGGCTATTACAAACGCTTAAACGATATGCAGGCTCTGTAAATTCTTACCATACCAAACGCATAATATTACAAAAGGTCTTGTACTATTTTTCTTTGGTACAAGATCTTTTATTTTCTCTTCGGTCGCTTTCAATTATTTTTTGTACAAAAGTTTTTGGAATTTGTACAAAAAATAAAAAAAGATGAGGACGTTTTCAGGGAAACATATACTGATAAAAAATGCTTTTCCTTTATGTAACATTCCATTAAAATCTCTTTTAAAATTTACCTTTCGCAATACATTTATTTAAATACCATTTGCCTATTAAAGGAGAGAGCTTATAATAACGAAATAGTTTTCTTTTTCGACGTGTCAACATCATCTTCAAATCTGGATATTGTTTTAACTTAACCAACAATGCTGGCATTAACAAATCTACCCTCTCTAATTTCCTAAACATTATTTCTACAAAGAAGTTATTGATTTCCAAAAGAGTAAATTCCTTTTCTAGCTGAGAAAAAACTGCTTTATTTTTTAGAAAATCCTTTATCCATAAAGGAAACCTCTTAAACTCTTCGTATTTCTTATCAGTTAATGAAGAAACATGAGACATTGCATCCACATGTCTGTTATATAACAGAATAGGTTTGTCCAGAAAAACAACTTTCTGAGCATATAAATAAAGTTGTGACATTAATATAGCATCTTCCCCATATGATATATCGGGAACTAGTATAATAGAATTTTCTAAATACAGACTTCTTTTCTGAAAATTACTCCAAACAGACCAAAATACTAAATTGGAAAATGAATATTTCAAGCACTGAATGCCTGATATTTCTTTAAAATCAGTAAAGGGAGCTAATTCATCTTTTTTCTTGCCATCCGGATATGCAAAAATAAATCGAGCATTTACAATATCAGCTCCAGTACTTTCAGCTTTACACACCAAAGATGCTATTGCGTCTTTCAATAAACAATCATCACTGTCAAGATGTTGTATGTACTTACCTGAGGCAATATCTACTCCCGCCCTTCTAGCCGAAGGCAGGCCCTTATTTTCCTGGCATATATAAATTATACGAGTATCTAATTTTCTATATTTGTTAATAATATCTTCACTTCGATCCGTACTTCCATCATTTACAATAACCACCTCGAAAAGCGGATATTCCAATGCAAGCATGGAGTTCACATTATCAATGATTGTTTTTTCTTCATTGAAGGCAGGAGCAATTACCGAAATACCCGGTGTATAGGGAGATTCTTTGATTGTTTTCCGCATATAGCTTTCCACATAGTAATCCTTTCTCCGTTTTAGAGAAATGAAAGAGAGGAAGGCGAATGTGACGAAGAATATCGCCAGCATGCTCGTATAAAAGAATACGAAATAATTGAAGAATGTAAATATTATATCTCTCATATTCTCTAATTTAACTGGTTGATTAATGGATGCTTGGTGTGGGCAAACAATATAGCCGTGTGGGAATCTGCTTTTCTTTCCAATTGATCGAATGTTTTCCTTCCCATTGCACTATACTCATAGAGGGCTTTGAGTATAACTCTCTTGGTTCCCCAGTTATCTGCTTCATCATAAGCATTGTAAAGAAATCCTAAAGCCTTATCGGTTTTTAGATCCGCAATAGCCGAAATGATTTGTCGTTTGACTTCTTCCGGTTGTACATTATACATTTCAATCAGCTTAGGTTCAACCTCTTTGTATTTTAGTTTACCTAAAGTCTTGATTGCTTCACCCCGTATTTCCACAGAACGGACATTGAGTTGCTTCGCGAGAATTGGGGCACTATCGGTTTCATTATATAACCGGATTTCGTTGATAAAGAATATCTTAACGTTTTCTTCAGCTGAAGTATTCACCCATTTAATAAAGGTGGGTGTGTTATATCCCACTTTCTTACGGTGTTCCAAGATAGCGTGTAACTCCATCATGTCCCATTGCCTTAACTTCATGCCAATATCTTCGTCGAAGAAGCGGAACGGATCACCCTGGCTTAACCACATATAAGTATAGCGTGCCGAGTTTCTTAGTTCTAGTTCACGATGATAGAGGAAACGCACCAATACTGCTTCAGAGGCATAGCCATTGATGGACTGAATAAGTTTCAGAGCTTGTATCTTTGATCTTTTGGAACCGAATTGAAGTTCGCGTTCAAGGAAACGTGTGATTTGGAATACGGTTTGAATCGTTTGATAGTTTAGTTCATTGATCTCATCTTCATGCACACTCTTGATTTCTGTTAACAGTTGAGTGATAATGCGCAACTCGTTAGGTTTCGGGCGCTTTTTTGTATCATATTCTAATCTGTCAGCTATCTCTCCTTCACTCAATGTATTGGAGTCTAGTGAGATAGCTTTCATTTCTTCATAATACTTATCAAATGCTTTATTGTATTTCCGCTTCTCTTTTCGTCTTTTAAATATACCATATATAATATGGAATAGGAGAAATAAGTACGCAATAATACAAAACATTACAGCAATTGAGCATATTCTTATGATTAAAGGATAGCCAATAAACTTGTAATATATCCAATAGAAATAATATTCTACGTAATCTATACCATACAGTACTTGATCCATTTCCCTTGATATATTTATATATAAAACTTGTATATTCAGAATAAAAGTTCTATATTTGTTGTATTGAATGTTCTGTCTAATGCAAATATACGAAATAACTTGTATATATTATCCATTGTTCATGAACAGGCCTTTTGAGCCCTATTTTAGCTCTTGTGATTATTTTCGATGGAAAGGATTGAAATTACAAATAAAGGCAAGCAAAAAGCTATTAGGCGTTAAATATATTTTTGATAAGTTAACAAATGAAGCCTGAAAATAAGTGTGATAAGCTAGGCTCTCATGCGAAACAGAAACAAACAATAAATTTAAAAATTAGATTAAGATGAAAATTAAAGGTTTGATGTATGTCCTTATGGGGACAATGTTGGTTACCACTTCCTGCTCTGATAATGAGTTGGAAAAAGGTAAAGATGGTTCGGGAACTGTTGACCCGGTAAATGCTTCTGCACTTGTGAATGTATATTCTGATAAAAGTGGTTCTGAAGCGAGTCTGCTTGTGGGAGATGTATTAGTGAAAGATTCCCGCACTCTTACGTTGAATGTTCCTGCTGCTTGCGAGAAAGTGTATATGAAATACAATACAGTTTCGGGAACAGAAGCTACAAAAGAATTTGCTTTGTCTCCTGTTAGTCGTGGTGTAGATCAGAGTACTGGTTTCAATTTTGAAACAAACCGTCTGGCATCGGTAACTCTTGCGCTTCCTGAAGATGTGCAGCCGACAAATGAAACGGACCAAGGCTATCTTTTTTATCATAACACAGGTGTGGTGATGTTCGAAGATGGTTGGCCTACTCAATTGGCTTCATGGTATGATGAAGATTTCAATGATGTTGTTTTCGAGTATGATTTGAAGGTGACTGAATGTCATAGTCAACAAATGATGGAGACCGTAGGAGGCAAGGAGGAATTATTGCTGACTTTGGACGTTCGTGCAGTAGGTGGAACATTACCGACTAAAAGTAGGGGATAATAGATATACAATTGAAGTAGTAGCAGAAAATGGTTTGAAAAGTGAGTATGTTGACCGGATTACTGCAAGCCTTGTACTGAAAGGTGGTCAGGGAACAATGACAGACTTAGCTAAAGAGGAACTTTCTACGAAAGATGTAGTGAAGATTGAAAATAAAAACTGGAATTGGAGCAATGATACTCGCACTGAACCACGTTTTGCAATCCTGACTGTAGATAAAGCACAGGCAGAAGGTACTGTTATCACATTGGATGGTTTAAGCTCTTTGAAAGATAATAATCAGGATATGTTCCAGGTAAGACCGAAAAAAGTAAGAGAAGGACTGCCTATGTTGCGTGCTGAAGTTAGACTGATTGGTAAAGAAGGATTAACTGGAGCTGAAAGAGATGCTCAGCTTGCAGCATTTAGAGAACTGATTCTTGATACTAATAGACAAAACTTCTTTATTTGGGCTAACAATAAGGAAATCCACATGAAGGGTTATGCACCGACTTCTGCTTATAAGGCTGAATATGATAAATTGGTTGCAAAGGACGCTACATTAGATAAAGATGTTTATTATTCAAACACTAACGGTTCCACTTGGGGAGTTAAGATGCCGGTTGGCGCACGTCATGCCTATGAGAGTGTACCTTTTGTAGAAGCGTATACAGGATTTGCTGATTGGGTAAATACTAACGGTAAATCAAATAAGAATTGGTATGAGGGCTTTGATCCAGAAAAAACTGTAAGATATTGGTAATGCAAATTATCAGTCAATACGTTATTTGAGATATTTTGTACAATTTGAACCCCTCTTTTTTCGAAAAGAGGGGTTTCTTTGTATTCGGAAGAATAATCTTTAAACTAATACCGTAATGACGAAGCGATTTTTTATTAGCTACAGTTTGATTACTTTATTTCTCTTAAATAGTGTAGTGCTGTTTGCACAACGCGAAAATGCGTTTGCACAACAATGGAAGATAGAAGATGCATCCCATGCCTTGCAGGTGATAGAACGTACAGATACATTAGAATTGATCGTGCCGGATGGATTGACTATGGGG
>ERZ779888.2079-NODE-2079-length-17533-cov-5.884140_pt1 | contig 17533 bp, 20 predicted proteins | sample MGYA00511245_ERZ779888 | MGnify/ENA primary metagenome ERZ779888 (study PRJEB29588, sample SAMEA2155255) | human gut metagenome | biome: human gut; feature: human-associated habitat; material: faeces | place: Denmark | collected 2008/2010 ... | reverse complement strand
TATTATATATAAATTTTAAGGAGGAAAACGTATGAACGTAACAATTTTAGGAAAAGATTTAACAGCCACAGAGGCTATAAAGGACTATGTAGACAAAAAAATGGATAGAATCCAAAAATATTTTGGAGAAGATTTTGATGTGTCAATTACATTTAGAACAGAAAGAAATGAACAAATAGCAGAAATGACAGTAAAATCTACAGCAGGAGTATTTAGAGCAGTTACAGCACACAACGATTTATATGCATCAATAGATAAAGACTTTGATATAATTGAAGGTCAAGTTAGAAAAATGAAAACAAAGAAAGATAGAGCAAACAAAGAAGATTCAATTAAAAACCTACCAGTAGATGTTAATGAAGCTGAAATAGAAGGAGAAATAATTAAAACAGTTTATTATGACCTAAAACCTATGACTCCAGAAGATGCTGTACTAAAATTACAAGAAAAACCAACAGATAGATTTATAACATTTATAAATTCAGAAACAAACAAAGTTAATGTATTATTCAAATTAAAGGATAATAAGAATTTTGGACTTTGCGAACCTGACGTATAGGTTTGAAAGATAATTGCATTTGGCGTTGTTAAAATTGAGACTGAAAATCCTCAACGTATTTCAATACGCCTCCGGTTTTCAGCTCAATTTTGCCTAGCCAAATATCAATTCTTTTTTAAACCTTTTTATAATATTAGCCCATCACAATCATGAGGCTTATGCTCAATGAGTAATTGCAATCTCAAATAGAAGAGGGGGAGTTAAATGGACTGGAATAAAGATGTTATTCAAAAATTAGAATGGAATGGCGAAATAAATAATTTAGAAGAAAAGCATAAAATTGCTGATAAAATAGCACTATTAGCAAAGGATGGAGATGTAATTGGGGTTGGCTCAGGTTCAACATCTTTCCTAGCTATTCAAGCTATTGCAAAAAGAATGAAAGAAGAAAACTTGAAAATAAAAGCAATTCCAACTTCAAAAGAATTAGGTATGGTATGCAATTATTTAGGAATTCCAACAGAAACCTTGCTTACAGCTAAACCAGATTGGTGCTTTGATGGAGCAGACGAAGTAACTCCGGAAAAATGGATTGTAAAAGGAAGAGGAGCTGCAATGTTTAGAGAAAAGCTAAATATTGCAAATGCTAAAAAAACATACATTTTAGTAGATAGCAGTAAATTTGTAAGCAGACCATGTGAAAAGTTCCCAATTCCAATAGAAGTATTTCCAGACAGTTTGTATGCAGTTAAAGAAAAATTACTAGAACTAGGTGCAACAAGCTTAGAACTACGTCTAGCAAAGAAAAAAGATGGTCCAGTAATTACTGAGAATGGGAACCTAATTATAGATGCAAAATTTGAAAATGTTGATGAAACATTTGAAAAGAAACTAAAAAGTATAGTTGGAGTTATAGAAACAGGATTATTTATTGGATACAATGTTGAAATAATAAATTAAGAACAAAAAATATGAAGTAAACAAAATTAATTTTACTTCATATTTTGCTTTAATTATGTAAATATGGTATAATAAGTATGTAATACTTAAATTTTAAGAACTTAAGGAGGAAAAATCATGAAAGAGAAGGTTCAAACTATGGAAATCATTCCTGCAGAAGTAGCAAGAAAAAGAACAGACACGGCTTTGACCGCACGGAGACTGAATGAAATCATGGTAAAAATCTCAAGAAAAATTCAGGAAACTGCAAAAGGCGAATACCATGATGACGAGTATTCTTTGGAACTCTGTTACAACGAGGAACAGATTGAGATGGTTCGAGTTGATCTCGAAAATCTCGGATATCGCATCATCCAAAAGGAAACCGAAAACAGATTTTACCTTTCATGGTAAACCTAAAACCACTGCCAAAAATTTGGCAGTGGTTTTTATTTAAGTAAAATCTTTTATATTTACAAATTTAAAATCACTTGGTATAGGTGCAGTTAATGTTAATCTTTTACTAGAAATAGGGTGAATGAATGATAATTTATATGAATGAAGAGCTTGTCTATTAATTAAAGAAGAACTTGTACCATATAAGGTATCGCCTAAAAGTGAGTGCCCAATATGTGCCATATGCACGCGTATTTGATGTGTTCTTCCGAGTTTCAAGAATGCATTTAACAACAGTAAAATTAGAAGCATTTTGTAAAACTTCATAATGTGTAATTGAGGGATCTCCAAGAGGAGAAATACACCTTTCTATTATACTATTTTCTTTTCTAGCAATAGGGCAATTTATAGTTCCTTTTGAATTTTCAAACACACCATCACAAATAGCAATATATTCTTTAGTAAATTGTTTGCATTTCATTTGCCTTATTAAACATTCCTGAACATATTCATTTTTTGCAAATACAACAAGCCCGGAAGTGTCTTTATCTAGCCTATTTACAGGACGAATTTTCTTCTTTAAACCAATTTTATCAAAATAATACCTAACTCCATTAGATAAACTATCTTCAAAATGGTCCATAGAGGGGTGAACTGGAAGACCACTTGGTTTGTTTACAACAAGTAAAGCATCATCTTCAAAAACAATATCAAGAGGCATTTTAGTTGGAACAATATTTGAATTATCCTCAATAAAATCAATATTAATTGTAACAACATCATTTACATTCAAAGGCATACGAACAGAAGACTTTTTGCCATTTACAAAAAGTCTATAATTCATTTTTAACTTAGCAAGTAATCTATCAGAAATTTGAAAATGCACTTTTATAAGCTCTTTCAAATTTGTAAAATTATCATTTTCATTTAATTTATATTCTAAAATCATAAAACCTCACATAAAAATAATACCACAAAAATGCTAAAAAGACTATAATTTTATGGTAAATTGGTAAAATATGTGGTATACTAATTAATAGGAAGGAGAGTGAATTTTATGAGTGAAGAGTTTAAACAAACATTGGTAGACATAAACAATATCTCATACCATCTAAGCATAGAGGAAGCAAAAAGAATAGAAAAAATTGCTGAAAAGTTTCTAGATATCAAGCTTTTAGAAACAATGCCAGAATTACAAACAGATGAGCTAGAAGAGATGGACGTAACAGAAAAATTGCTATTATTAAATGAATATTCTTTATCAGACGAAGAACGAGCAAAAGAAAATAACGAAGCAATTCCTCTAGAAGATATTTTGAAAGAGGAGGGGTTAATTTAAATGAATTACATTATAAATGTTAAGAAAAAGGCTAAGAAATTTATTGATAAACAACCCCTCTTTCAAAGAAAACGAATTTACGAAGCGATTGAAAAATTACCAAATGGAGATGTAAAGGGACTTGTTAATTATCCTAATACATATAGACTAAGGGTTCGGAGATTACAGAATAATCTTTGAGTGGTATGAACATGAAATTATAATTAGTGTAATAGGAGTCGATAATAGAGGCGACATTTACAAAAAACTTTAGTTCAAAAAAGTTTAAATCAAAATCAAATTCTGCTAATTCTAAGTAGAGAAAATCCAGTAAAATATTGAAAAAATAGGTAAATAATGGTATAATATTTACATAATGCATTTTACATTTCTTAAGTTTATCCATATATGAGTATTGAAAGGGGAATTAAACATGCACACAGTTGAAACAAAGCTCCGATTTGAAAGTATTCCGTTCAGTGACGGAAAAAGAAAGGACGTTGTTGCAACTATTGTAACAACGGAAGAACTGACCCTTGATGATATCAAAATCATCGCACATTATGGACAAAAAGTAATAGGTGGACCAAGAGCAAAAACCTTTGATCAAGTTCTTAAGGAGAGCACAAGCAAGATGAAGGCACCAACCTCAACAGCAATTAAAAACATGAACTTGCTGAGCAAGTTGGTAACCTTTTCTTACCAAGTGGTATAAGCCTGTTTACCCCAGCTTCTAAATAGAGCTGGGGTAAATTTTGTAAAATTACAAAAAAGCATAAAAAACTACTTGACAGGGAAATACAAAATGATATATATTACTGTTGTAAATTATTCTAAAGAAAATCAAGGAGGAAGTTTAAAGTGGAGAGAAACAAAGGTATAACACTAATTGCATTGATTATAACTATAATAATTCTTTTAATATTAGTAGGGGTAAGTATAAATCTAGCAATAAAAGGAGATTTATTCGGAAGTGCTGAGAAAGCAGTATCAGGAACAAATGATAAAACTGCTCAAGAACAAACAAGAGTAGATGAATTAATGGGCGAATTGGGAAGAGTTGAGGAACAACAAAGACAGGATAATCTACCAGGAACAAGGGTAAGTGAGAACACAAAATATATAAGAGATGGAAAAACAGCATGGATACCAAAAGGATTTACTGTATCTGGAATAAAGTCTGAACAAAGTATAAATAAAGGACTAGTAATTTATGATATACCAGAAGGAACAACACCAGACTGGTCAAACCCAGATAGTGTAAAAACAAAATATAACCAATTTGTATGGATACCAGTAGAAGTAAAATCATCAGATACTGAAAACAGCATAGCAAGCTTTTATAGGTCAGCATGGACTGTAAATGTATCAACAGGAGGAGACAGGACAACAGGACTAAGTACAAGTTATACTGAACCAAATTCAACTAATGATACAGCAGATAAAACAGGAATAGCAGGACAAATAACAGAACTAACAAAAAGTATATATAAATATGGAGGCTTTTATATAGGAAGATATGAAGCAGGAAGTAAAACAGAAAGAACAAGTAGTTCATCTCAAACAGCAGAATTTGTAGTGCAACAAGATAAATATCCGTATAACTATGTAAAGTGGGGAACAAGCATGTCTAACGTAAGTGAAGGTGCAGTGTATTTGTGCAACAACCTATATAGTCCAACAAACACAAATTATGGAGCAACAAGTATGCTATGTACTGGAGCTAGTTGGGACAGTATGCTAGACTTCATAAAAGATTCAAGCCATAGCGTAACAGATAGTACAACATGGGGAAATTATTATGATTCAGAAACCTACACAATAAATAGGGGAAAATATGCAGTGCTTTCAAGTGGCACACTAGGAAATTTTCAAGATGTAGTTAATGAATATTCAAAAGAGAAAAGTAAAAGTATTTTATTAACAACAGGAACAACAGAAAGAAACAGTTCAAAAAACATATATGATATAGCAGGAAATGTATATGAATGGACTACAGAGTCTTATTCTTCAAGCAGTCGAGCTTTCAGGGGTCGGCATTTACGACTTCAATGGTTCTAACCTTCCAGCAAGCTATCGTGGCGACGACGATCCGACCTACAGCAACGACAACATAGGTTTTCGCCCAGCACTTTATGTAAAGCTGTAAGCTTGCAGGCGATACATGAATTAAATATTAATAAAATGTGTATTAGTAGAAATTCGAAAATACACATTTTATTTTTATAATGGCAACTTATATTTTACACTTTTTTCCTAATAATACTTGACAAATTAGTACATAATAGTATAAAATAAAATACAGTTAAAGTGCGTTAGTACAATGCAAAGCTGTAAGAGGTTACTAGTAGAGAGTAAGGGTCATGGGCTGAAAGCCCTTTTAGCAAACATTACAAAGTGAAACACATTGGAAGCATATTTTAAGAGAGAAGTATTGTAAGTTTTGGCAATGCTTAAGCTAGGGTGGTACCGCGGATTATTTTCGTCCCTGCATTTTGTTGCAGAGGGCTTTTTTTGTACCTTTGTAACTAAACAAAATAAAAAGGGGGAGTTTTTAATGGAAAAAATTAAAACTTTGTATGAAAAAACAGAAGAACTTGTTGGTAAGGAGGTTGTAGTTGAAGGTTGGGTTAAGACTGTTAGAGATTCTAAAACATTTGGCTTTATAGAACTAAACGATGGCAGTTTTTTCAAAAACGTTCAAGTAGTATTTGATGATTCACTAAGCAATTTTGCAGAAATTTGTAAATTACCTATTAGTTCATCAATTAAAGTAACAGGAAAGCTAGTAAAAACAGAAGGAGCAAAACAACCATTTGAAATTAAAGCTACAGGAATTGAAGTAGAATTTTTAGCTGCTTTAGATTATCCACTTCAAAAGAAAAGACATTCATTTGAATATTTAAGAACAGTAGCACACCTAAGACCAAGAACAAACACATTCAACGCAGTATTTAGAGTACGTTCAGTATTATCTTATGCAATACACAAATTCTTTCAAGAAAGAGATTTCGTGTATGTTCACACACCAATAATAACATCAAGTGACTGCGAAGGTGCTGGAGAAATGTTTAACGTATCTACTTTAGATATGAACAATGTACCAAAGCTAGAAAACGGAAAAGTAGATTATTCAAAAGACTTTTTTGGAAAACCCGCACATCTTACAGTTAGTGGACAATTAAATGTTGAAACATTTGCATTTGCATTTAGAAATGTTTATACATTTGGACCAACATTTAGATCTGAAAACTCAAACACAGTAAAACATGCTTCAGAATTTTGGATGATAGAACCAGAAATTTGTTTTGCAGATTTAAATGATGATATGGACTTAGCAGAAGATATGGTTAAATATATAATCAGCTATGTACTAGAACATTGTCCAGAAGAAATGGAATTCTTCAACAACTTTATAGATAAAGGCTTATTAGATAAATTACACAATGTTGTACATTCAGACTTTGCAAGAATTACTTATACAGATGCAATTAAAGAGTTAGAGAAGAACAACGATAACTTTGAATTTCCAGTCCATTGGGGTTCAGACCTACAAACAGAGCATGAAAGATATTTATGTGAAGTATTATTTAAAAAGCCAGTATTTGTTACAGATTACCCAGCAGAAATAAAAGCCTTCTATATGAAGCTTAACCCAGATGGAAAAACAGTTGCAGCAGCAGACCTTCTAGCACCTGGAATAGGAGAAATTATAGGTGGTAGCCAAAGAGAGGATAACCTAGAAATATTACAAAATAAGATAAAAGAAAATGGAATGAGAGAAGAAGATTACTGGTGGTACTTAGACCTAAGAAAATACGGAAGTGCACGCCATGCAGGATTTGGGCTTGGATTTGAAAGAATGATGATGTACCTAACAGGAATGCAAAACATTCGTGACGTAATACCATTTGCAAGAACACCAAAAAACTGTGATTTCTAATAAATAAAGGACCTTTAGTATGGAAATACTAAGGGTCTAAAATTTTGTTAAAAATTTTTTACAAAACCTATTGACAAAGTAGGGAAAAAGAGATACAATATTAGCAGTCTTGATAAGAGACTGCTAATTCAAAATAAGGGGGAATGTATATGGATATTCAAAAATTTACTCAAAAATCAATAGAGGCTATACAAAAGGCTCAAAATTTAGCAATAGAGTACGAGAACAGTCAAATTGACCAAGAGCATTTGCTATATGCATTGCTTATTGGAGATAATAGTTTAATAAAAGAATTACTAAAGAAAATGAATGTAAGTGATGAATTTGAAAAAGCAATTAAAAGAGAAATAGAAAACAAGCCAAGTATGCATTCAAATGCAAGGCAAATGGATCAAGTATATATTTCAAGAGACACAGATGAAGCGTTAACAGATGCCCAAAACACAGCTGAAAAGATGAAAGATGAATATGTATCTGTTGAACACATCATGATTGGTTTAATTGATAAAGCAAATTCAAAATTAAAAGAATTATTTAGAACCTTTAATATAAACAAAAACAACTTTTTAAAGGTTCTATCTGAAGTAAGGGGGAATACAAGAGTGACTACTGATAATCCAGAAGAAACATATGATGCTTTAAAGAAATATGGTACAGATTTAACAGAAATGGCAAGAAAACAAAAACTTGACCCAGTAATAGGTAGAGATGACGAAATAAGAAATGTAATAAGAATTCTATCAAGAAAAACTAAAAACAATCCATGTTTAATTGGTGAACCTGGTGTTGGTAAAACAGCCATAGCAGAAGGCTTAGCATTAAGAATAGTAAGAGGAGATGTTCCAGAAAACCTAAAAGATTGCACAATATTCTCACTTGATATGGGTGCATTAGTTGCAGGTGCAAAATATAGAGGAGAATTTGAGGAAAGACTAAAAGCAGTTTTGCAAGAAGTTAAAAAGAGTGAAGGAAAAATTATTCTATTTATAGATGAACTTCACACAATAGTAGGAGCAGGAAAAACAGATGGTGCAATGGATGCAGGAAACCTATTAAAACCGATGTTAGCAAGAGGAGAGTTACATTGTATAGGTGCAACTACATTAAATGAATACAGACAATATATAGAAAAAGACCCAGCACTTGAAAGACGTTTCCAACATGTATTAGTAGATGAACCAACAGTAGAAGATACAATTTCTATTTTAAGAGGTTTAAAGGAGAGATATGAAGTTTACCATGGCGTTGAAATAAGCGACAATGCTATAATTGCAGCAGCAACATTATCACACAGATACATCACAGACAGATTTTTGCCAGATAAAGCAATAGACCTAATTGATGAAGCTTGTAGTATGATTAAAACAGAAATGGAATCAATGCCTACAGAACTAGATGAAATATCACATAAAATAATGCAACATCAAATTGAAGCAGAAGCTTTAAAGAAAGAAAAAGATGAACAATCTCAAAAACGTTTAGAAGTAATACAAAAAGAAATTGCAGAAATGCAAACAAAATTCAATGAAATGAAAGCTAAATGGGAAAACGAAAAAGACGCAATTTCTAAAGTACAAAAACTTCGTGAAGACATTGAAAGAGTAAATGGAGAAATTGAAAAAGCAGAAAGAAATTATGAACTAAACAAAGCTGCTGAATTAAAATATGGTAAATTACCAGAACTACAAAAAGAACTTAAAAAAGAGGAAGAAATAGCTGCAAAATCTAAAGAAAGCAGTTTACTTAGAACAAAAGTTACAGATGAAGAAATAACAAAAATCATTGCAAAATGGACAGGAATTCCTGTTACAAAATTAATGGAGAGTGAAAGAGAAAAAATATTAAACTTAGGTTCAATTTTGCATAAAAGAGTAATTGGTCAAGATGAAGCTGTAGACAAAGTTACAGATGCAATTATTCGTTCAAGAGCAGGAATACAAGATAGTCGTAGACCAATAGGTTCATTCATGTTCCTAGGTCCAACAGGTGTTGGTAAAACTGAGCTTGCAAAAGCTTTGGCAGAAAGCTTATTTGATGATGAACACAACATAATAAGAATTGATATGTCTGAATACATGGAAAAATTCTCAGTATCTAGATTAATTGGTGCGCCTCCAGGATATGTTGGATACGAAGAAGGTGGACAATTAACAGAAGCAGTTCGTAGAAAACCATATTCAGTAATACTATTTGATGAAATTGAAAAAGCACACCCAGATGTATTTAATGTATTATTACAAGTGCTAGATGATGGTAGAATTACAGATTCACAAGGAAGAACCGTAGACTTTAAAAACACTATAATTATATTAACATCAAACTTAGGCTCAGAATACATCCTAGAAGGAATAAACGATAAAGGAGAACTTACAGAAGAAGCTAAAGACAAAGTTGAAAAACTATTAAAACAAAGCTTCAGACCAGAGTTCCTAAACAGATTAGATGAAATAGTATTCTACAAACCATTAACACAAAACGAAATAGGAAAAATACTAGATCTACTTATTGCAGATTTAAACAAGAGACTAGCAGAACAAGAAATATCTGTAGAGTTAACAAATTCAGCTAAAAACTATCTAATAACAAACGGATATGATGCAATTTATGGCGCAAGACCATTAAAACGTTTTGTACAAAAGAAAGTTGAAACATTAATTGCAAGAGAGATTATAAAACAAACAATTTTACCAAAACAAAAGGTAACAATAGATTGCAAAAATGATGAACTTGTGATAAAATAATTAGGTTAATCGTTTAGTCGCTTCGAGTTAGACTTAATGAGGAGGGAAAATGATGCAGGATATTGAATGGATCAAAGACAATTTGGACTATTACGAAAAATTGGTAGCCGGCATCGAAAGACTTGGACCACAATCTATTGGAAAAGGGAAGGTTGAGACCGTAAAAGCAGACTTTGAGTATATTGAAAGCGAATGTGAAAATCTTATGAGCAGATTTGTTCAGAAACTTGAAGTCCAGAGACAGAATTTCTTTGGAAGAATTGTTGTACACGTTCTGAGAAATAAGATTTATATGCTTGAGGCATATAGCAAGAGACTGAATGAATTGCAGGAAAGGTTTAACTGGGCTGTTATGATTTAAGCCTAAAACCAAGTTTTAAGGAGCAACACAGAAATGTGTTGCTCCTTTTTCTTAAATTCTATTTTCTATTTCGTTCCAAACTTCTTCGGAATAGATTCGCTTTTCAGAAGAAAATGGCATAAATTTCAAATCTTTTAATGGGTTTAATTCATTTTGCAAAGCTAAAACAGTATGCTCAACTTTAGTTGGTGCTAACTTATCAGCTTTATTTGCTAAAATCAAACATGGAAAACCAGTATTAATTATGTAATTATACATCATTTTATCATTTTCAGTAGGAGAGTGGCGTATATCTATTAAAAACACAATTAATGCAATTTGTTTTCTTGTAGATAGATAATGTTCAATAAATTCTCCAACTTTAACTTGTTCTTGTTTAGACATTTTGCTAAAACCATAACCAGGTAAATCTACGAAATAGAAATTGTTATCAACATTGTAAAAGTTAATTTGCCTTGTTTTACCAGGCTCGCTACTAGTTCTAGCTAAACTTTTTCTTCCAAGCATTGTGTTAATAAATGAAGATTTACCAACGTTAGATTTACCGAACGAGCACAATTTCTGGAATTTCAGTTTTGGGATATTGCTTTTCAGAAACTGCAGATATTTCAAATCTTGGGTTTTTTACTATCATACTTTTCTCCTTAAAATTTCTGTTCCACCCATGTAAGGTCTTAGAACTTCTGGTATTGTTATACTTCCATCAGCTTGGTAGTGATTTTCTAAAAAGGCAATAAGCATACGAGGAGGTGCAACTACAGTATTGTTAAGAGTATGTGGGAAATAATTTCCTTTTTCTCCTTTTACACGAATACCTAAACGTCTACTTTGTGCATCTGTTAAATTAGAACAACTACCAACTTCAAAGTATTTCTTTTGACGAGGAGACCATGCCTCAACATCACAAGATTTAGCTTTTAAATCTGCTAAATCGCCTGAACAACATTCTAATGTACGAACTGGAATTTCAAGACTTCTAAATAGCTCTACTGTATAACTCCACATTTTATCGTACCATTCATAACTTTCTTCAGGTTCGCAAACTACTATCATTTCTTGCTTTTCAAATTGATGTATTCTATAAACTCCTCTTTCTTCTAAGCCATGAGCACCTTTTTCTTTTCTAAAACAAGGTGAGTAAGATGTCATAGTATATGGTAAGTTTTGTTTTGGTAGAATTTGACCTTTGAACTTACCAATCATAGAGTGTTCACTTGTTCCAATTAGGTATAAATCTTCACCTTCAATTTTATACATCATAGCGTCCATTTCTTCAAAACTCATAACACCTGTTACAACATCGCTTCTAATCATAAAAGGTGGCACACAATATGTAAAACCTTTATTAATCATAAAATCACGAGCATAAGCAATTACTGCAGAATGTAATCTTGCAATGTCGCCAATTAGGTAATAAAAACCATTTCCAGCAACTCTACGAGCAGAGTCTAAATCTATACCAGATAAACTTTCCATTATATCTGTATGATATGGAATTTCATAATCTGGAACAAATGGGTCGCCGAACTTCTGAATTTCAACATTTTCAGAATCATCTCTTCCAATAGGAACAGAATCATCAATAATGTTAGGAATTTTCATCATGATTTCTTTAATTTCATGAGCTAATTCTTCTTCTAATTTTTCATTATCAACTAATTTGTTATTAATCTCATTAACTTCAGCTTTAATCTTTTCAGCTTCTTCGCGATTTCCTTGTTTCATTAAATTACCAATTTGACTACTCAAAGTATTTCTACTAGAACGTAATTCATCACCATTTAGTTTAACTTCACGGTTCTTTTTATCTAATTCTAAAACTTTATCAACCAATTCCAATTTATGGTCTTGAAATTTCTTCCTAATATTTTCTTTAACCATATCAGGATTTTCTCTAATCAATTTAATATCAATCATTTGAACTCACTTCCTCCCCAATATTTTACTATAAAATCTTCCATTTTGCAATAATTTTTTCAAATAACAGTTGTTTTATCATGAAAAATTTGATATATTATAAATGATAAATTTTTAAGGAGATGTTTATATGAACTTACCAAACAAACTAACAATTTTTAGAATTATTTTAGTACCAATAATGGTTATAATACCATTCCTAGGAATTCCAGGAGATGTATGGGGAATTCCTGTTCAAAATTTAATTATAATTGCAATATTTGCAATTGCATCTTACACAGATCATTTAGATGGAAAGATTGCAAGAAAACGTAATTTAGTAACTACATTTGGAAAATTTGCAGACCCGTTGGCTGATAAAATTTTAGTCTTATCTGCAATGCTTATGTTAGTTGAAATGGACTATTTACCAGCATGGATCCCAATTATAGTTCTTGCAAGAGAATTTGTTGTTTCTGGTTACAGATTAGTAGCAGTTGAAAAGGGAGGAAAGGTAATTGCAGCAAGCATTTGGGGTAAAATTAAAACATGTACACAAATGATAGCAATTATATTAGCTTTCTTAGATTTGAATAACTTTGGAGCATTCATTTCTGGAAATTTAACAGGATATAGCTTAGTTATAAACGTGTTATCAAGCTCATTAATGCTAATTTCAACAATAGCAGCAGTATTTTCAGGAGTTGACTACTTAAAAGGTGGTAAAGAATTACTTAAATAAAAGGAAGGTTTTCTAAATGAATAAAACACAAGCAAAAAAGAGAATAGAGGAATTAAATAAATTAACAGCATATTATGCTACAAAATATTATGATGATGATGCACCAGAAATAAGCGATTTTGAGTATGATATGCTTATGAACGAACTTAAAAACTTAGAGAAGGAATTTCCAGAGTTTGTATCTAAAAATTCTTTAACTCAAAAGGTTGGTGGAACAGTAAAAGAAGGCTTTGAGAAAGTTGAACATGCAGTTCCACTTCAAAGTTTGCAAGATGTTTTTTCTTTAGAAGAAGTAAACGAATTCTGTTTAAAAATGCAAAAGGAAAATGTAACAGAATATGTAGTTGAAACAAAAATAGATGGCTTATCTGTTGCCTTAGAATACAAAAATGGAGAATTTATAAGAGGCGCAACAAGAGGTAATGGGCTAGTTGGAGAAGATGTTACAGAAAACCTAAAAACAATAAAACACATACCACAAAAATTAAAAGAACCAATAGATATAATTGTACGTGGAGAAGTGTTTATTGGAAAAGAAGATTTTGATAAATTAAATGAAACATTAGATGAAGATGAAAGATTTGCAAATGCAAGAAATTTAGCTGCTGGTTCACTTCGTCAGCTAGATAGCAAAATTGCAGCATCAAGACCACTTGATATTTTCATATTTAATGTTCAAAAGTGTGAAACAAAGGAGTTTACATCACATTATGAATCTTTAAAGTACCTAAAAAGTATAGGCTTTAACATAAACCCGGTTCTTATCCCATGTGACACCATAATAAAAGTCAAAAATGCAATTGAAAAAATTGGAGAAATGAGACCAGACTTAGATTTTGGAATAGATGGAGCAGTTGTAAAAGTTGATAATTTAGCTTTAAGAGAGAAAATTGGAACAACATTTAAAACTCCAAAATGGGCTGTGGCGTATAAGTATCCACCAGAGCAAAAAGAAACAGTTTTAAAAGATATAGTCTGCCAAGTTGGAAGAACAGGTGCAATAACACCAATGGCAATACTAGAACCAGTTATTGTTGCAGGCTCAAAAATATCTAAAACAACACTTCATAATGAAGATTTTGTTAAAGAAAAAGATTTGAAAATTGGAGACAGAGTAATAATACAAAAAGCAGGAGATGTAATTCCAGAGGTTGTACGTGCAGTAGTAGAAAAAAGAACAGGAGAAGAGAAAGATTTCGAAATGCCTACAACATGCCCTGTTTGTGGCGGAGAGGTAATTCGTGTGCCAGGGCAATCTGTTAACAAATGTATAGGAATAGAATGCCCTGCAAGAAATTTAAGAAATATAGAGCATTTTGCTTCAAAAGAAGCAATGAATATTGATGGACTTGGAGAAAAAGTCATTGAGCAACTATATGAAAAAGGCCTAATTCATAATATTGCGGACATTTATTCTTTAAAAGTAGAAGACGTTGCAAGCTTAAAAAAGGATGGCAAAAGATTTGCGGAAAAATTAATAAATAATATAAATAAAAGCAAGGAAAACAATTTAGATAGATTAATTACAGCATTAGGAATAGAGCAAGTTGGAGCAAAATCAGCTAAAATACTTGCAAAAAGATTTGGTACAATGGATGATTTAGCAAAGGCAAACTTTGGAACATTAACTTTTGTTGATGAGATTGGCGAGATAACAGCTAATAGTATAAGAGAATTTTTCATGCAAGACCAAACGAAAGATTTGCTTAAAAAATTAAAAGCCGCAGGGGTTAATATGAGAGAGATTGAAGATGAAAACAGTGATAATAGATTTTTAGGTAAAACATTTGTACTTACAGGAACGCTTGAAAATTTCACAAGAGACGAGGCAAGTGAAATTATAGAAAAATTTGGAGGCAAAACATCAGGCTCTGTATCTAAAAAAACATCTTATGTACTAGCAGGAGAAGATGCAGGAAGTAAGCTAACTAAAGCACAAAGTTTAGGAATACCAGTAATTACTGAGGCACAGTTTGATGAAATGATAAAATAGATTGAAAGGAACATGCAAATGGAAGAATATACATTTGAAAGACTATGGAAAGAACTAAACGAAGGATATCAAATATACTACACATATATGGGCAAAAGGTACCTTCTTTCAAAGCTGGATAAAAATTGCTATTCAAGAGAACTAGTAGATAAAAACGAAAAAGGACCACACCCAAAACAGCAAATAGTAACACTAAAAGCAGTAAAGGAACTATTTGATTTTATGGAAAATATAGAATACAAAATACATTAAAACATAAATGAAAGGATAACAAATTATGAGAGCAGTAATACAAAGAGTAAAAAATGCAGATGTAAAGGTGGATGGAAAAACTATAGGAGAAATAGATAGGGGCTTATTAGTTCTACTTGGAGTTGGACCAGATGATACAACTAAAAATGCAGATGAACTATTAAAAAAAGTTTGTAATTTGCGAATATTTAGGGATGAAAACGAAAAAATGAATTTATCAGTAAAAGATATAGATGGAGAAATCTTAGTAGTATCACAATTTACTCTTTATGCAGATTGCCAAAAAGGAAACAGACCTAGTTTTGTAAATGCTGCACCACCAGAAAAAGCAAATGAGTTATATGAATACTTCAAAGCACAATGTGCAAAAGAGGTAAAACACGTTGGTTCAGGCATATTTGGAGCAGATATGAAAGTGAGCTTATTAAATGATGGACCAGTAACAATAATTTTGGAAAAATAATATAATATCTAAAAAAGTAACATATAATGTTGACATGAAGTAAAAAATATGTTATCATAGTAAAAATGCATTGAAGAGGAAAAGTAACCTTACATTTTATATCAGTGAGTTACGTATAGTGTGAAGTAATTATAAAAGTATTGTGAAAGAACACCTCGGAGCAGACTACCGAAAAGTAAATCTTAGTAGACTAGTCCGGAAGCAAACCGTTATCAAATTGCTATGCTTGTTAGAGCAAAAAAGGGATTGTTAAAGATATTAAAACCTTTAATAATAAATAAGGTGGCACCGCGGATACCAGTATTCGTCCTTAGTATAGGAGAATACTGGTATTTTTGAATATGAAAGGGGGAAAGTGAACACTTTATTTATTTGAAATTTAAAGAAAGAAGGGGTTAATATGAAAGAAGAACTTAGCTATTATGAAACTATAAAAGCTATAGACGAAACAAAAAAATATTTTGAAAGACAACTAGAGGTAAGGCTTGGAATAACAAAAGCACAAGGACCATTATTTTTAAAGAGTTCAACAGGATTACAAGATCAATTATCAGGGGTTGAAAAACCAATAAGTTTTAAAAAGGGTGAAGAAGAATTTGAAATAATACATTCACTTGCGAAATGGAAAAGAGAGGCTTTACGGTAGGTATGGATTTGGAATGCATACAGGTTTATATGCAGATATGAAAGCAATTAGAAAGGATGAAATAGTAGATGATATTCATTCATTTTATGTTGAGCAATGGGACTGGGAAAAAGTAATTGATAAAAATGATAGAAACCTAGAGTATCTAAAAGACACAGTAAGAGCAATATATAAAGCAATTAGACAAACAGCTATATATGTAAAAGGGAAATATCAATATTTGAGTTATGATTTGCCAAAATCAGTATACTTTATAACTAGCCAAGAACTTGAGGATTTATATCCAGATAAAACTCCAAAAGAAAGAGAGCAAATAATTGGCGAAGATAAGAAGGCAGTATTTATAATAGGAATTGGAGACAAATTAAAATCAGGAAAAGTGCATGATATGAGAAGTCCAGATTATGATGATTGGCAGTTAAACGGAGATTTATTAATTTATGATAAAGCAATATCTAAAACAATAGAAATATCTTCAATGGGAATAAGAGTTGATGCTGAGGGTTTAAAAAGCCAGTTAGCAAAGGCAAAATGCGAAGATAGATTAAAAACCAAATATCATCAAGAGGTTTTAAAAGCTGAAATACCATATACCATTGGTGGAGGAATAGGGCAATCTAGAGTATTAATGTTATTACTAGGAAAAAAACATATTGCAGAAGTTCAAGCATCTTATTGGGAAGAAAAGACATGCAAAGAACTTTGCATGGCAAAAGTATTATAATAAAATTATTACCCACTTTTGAAACAAAAATCTATTTCAAAAGTGGTTTTTTTCATTGACACAGCATAGCATATATAGTATAATGTAACAGTACAAAAAATGCTTTCGTAGCTCAGTCGGTAGAGCACTTCCTTGGTAAGGAAGAGGTCACGGGTTCGATTCCCGTCGTAAGCTCCATAAGCAAAATGTATATTTAAAAAATTAAAAATGGAGGAATTTTATGAAAAAAGAATTAGTAATAAAAAAATGTTCTAAATGTCAAGCTTTAATTGAAGTTGTAAAAGATTGTACATGTAATAACTGTAATATTAAATGTTGTGGTGAAGAAATGATAGAATTAGTTCCAAATAGCGTAGATGCAGCTTTTGAAAAACATGTACCTAATTATGAAATTATAGAAGAATATATAATTGTAAATGTAAATCATGTCATGGAAGAAGAACATTTTATAGAATGGATTGCAATGTCATCAGACAATAAAATCATAAAGAAATTTTTATTACCAAATGAAAAAGCAAGTGTAGTATTTCCATATATTAAAGGAAGTATAATTTATTCTTTTTGCAATAAACATGGACTTTGGTCAAAAGAAGTTGAATAAATATAGACATTTTTCCTTT
>ERZ779888.2074-NODE-2074-length-17577-cov-6.080413_pt1 | contig 17577 bp, 12 predicted proteins | sample MGYA00511245_ERZ779888 | MGnify/ENA primary metagenome ERZ779888 (study PRJEB29588, sample SAMEA2155255) | human gut metagenome | biome: human gut; feature: human-associated habitat; material: faeces | place: Denmark | collected 2008/2010 ... | reverse complement strand
AAATGCGAAGCATTCCACGTTGCTCCAAGGCTGTTTTTTATGTTTTTGTTTTTTTATTCCATTGACGATTCGGCAACAAAGCATAATCTATCCCCACATATTTTCCACTGATTCGTTAAAGCCCCACCTATACCGGTACTATAGCATCGGCATAGGTGGGTGAATTGGAGAAAAAGCAAGCCCCAATCCTGCGTGCAGGATTGGGGCTGTATGGGGAATGGAATGGATGTGTGTAGAAATAGGGGTTACTTGAGAGTAACGAGGGTGCCGCATGGTTCGCCGGCGAGCACTTTGCGGAGGTTGCCCTTCACGTCCATGTTGAACACATGGATTGGGAGTCCGTTTTCCTTACACATGATAGTGGCTGTCATATCCATCACCTTAAGGTTGCGGTTGTAGATTTCGTCGTAGGTGATTTTGTCGAACTTGGTGGCTGTTGGGTCCTTTTCAGGGTCGGCGGTGTAGATACCGTCAACACGGGTGCCCTTGAGCATCACTTCTGCCTCCACTTCAATGCCACGGAGCGCCGAGCCGGTGTCGGTGGTGAAGAATGGGTTGCCAGTGCCGCACGACATGATTGCCACCTTGCCTTGCTCCATTGCCTCGATAGCACGCCACTTGCTGTACTGCTCGCCGATTGGGAACATGTTGATGGCGGTGAGCACCTTCGATGGCTGGCCCACTGCGTCGAGACCTGAACTCAATGCGATAGAATTGATCACGGTAGCCAACATGCCCATCTGGTCGCCCTTCACACGGTCGAAGCCTTGCGCCGCGCCTTTCAGTCCGCGGAAAATGTTGCCGCCACCGATTACGATAGCCACTTGCACGCCAGCGTCAACCAATTCCTTGATTTGCTCGCAATAGTCAGCCACACGCTGTGGGTCGATACCGAAGCCTTGCTCGCCCTGGAGCGATTCACCACTGAGTTTGAGAAGCACACGCTTATAAATTGCCTTCATAGTTTGTCCTGTTTTTTGTATTTGATACTTGTTTGTGATTTCGTAATGCAAAAATAGCGAGTTTTGCGCCAACTGCCAAAAAAAAGGTTGGACAACCGCTCGGCGATTAATCCAACCTCTATATCTTACTTAATTAAAAGTGGTCAACTCTTACTTTGAAGCCTTAGCGCGCTCAATGTATTTGTCGATGTTCATACCGAGAGCGGTGCGTGGGAATTGAGTCTTCATAGCCTCATACACGGCGAGTTCGTCGTCGTATTTCTTGGTGGCGTGAAGCACTGTAGCCTTCTTCTTCATGATGATAGGAGTGAGTGATTCGTTGTCGCCAGCTTGCTTGATAGCCTTATCGTAGTTAGAAATGGCCTTGTCGTAGTTTTTCTTGTTCACATAGCAGTCAGCCAAGAGTGATTGAGCAGCAGGACCCATAATCTTACCGTTGAAGTTTGAGCCTTCAAGAAGCTGGATGGCTTCATCGTATTTCTTTTGCTTGTAAAGAATAGTTGCTGCCATTTGTGCTGCGCGGTTAGCAGGAGCGTATGATTCGTTGGCAGCCTTCTTGTAAGCAGCAAGACCTGCAGAGTCGCCCTTAGTCACATATTCCATATCGGCCTTGTTGACCATATTTTGAGCGTCTTGCATACCATTGTTGCGAACCATGATAAAGATTGCAACAGCTGCAAATACTGCAACGATAGCACCAACACCACCGTAGATGAGCTTTCTGTTGTTTTCAAGTTTCTGTTCCCATGAGGTGAGCGTTTCGTTCACTTCGTCAACAGTTGTACGAGCTTGTTTGTTGTTCTGTTTAGCCATATTATGTTTTTAACTAAAAAATTTTCAATAGTTTCAGCTCGCAAAATTAATAGTAATTATTGTGATTTAAAAGTAATTTGCGGATTATTTTTCAAAAAAGAGCGAAAACGCATCAGTTATATGCTTAATTTGAGTAAATTTGCGGTCGAAAAGTGAGCAATATCACTTTTGCAATTCTTAAATTTATTTATCTAAAGTGAAAAAGATTCTTTTGGCAATGGGCATGATGCCGCTACTGTGGTGCTGCGATGGTAGTGGCGAACGCAAAACAACAAGCAGTGGCACCGACACGGTGGCCACAACCAGTGCCGCGCCCACTCCCACCAGTGAGCGAATTGCCACAATGACCGAGGAAGTGCGTATGCTCATGGAGCAATTCGGCGAAAACCCCGATCCAAAACTTCTGCAACAGGCAATGAGCATCAACGACAGCATTGAGCGTCTCGACACCACACAGCAGGGACGCTTCAACACCGCTCTCACACGCGCGCAACTGCTCGCCATGAGCGGCAACATGCTTGAGGCGATGGAAATTCAGGAACGATTGCTCAGCAACAACCCCAACGATTTTGTGCGCCTCCAGTTCTACGCCGGGAAATACCGTATGGAGGGCAAACTCGACTCGATGAACATCTACGCCGAGCGTGCGTTGAGCAGGTGCGACAAGGTGATTGCCGACAGCGCCGACAATGCCGTGGCGGTGGACCAGGCGTTGATGAACAAAATCAACATCTACCAGATTCTTGACAACCGCAGCAAGGCGAAAGAGGCGAACGACCAACTCGCCAGCCGACACAAAGACGACCCCGACTACCAGTTGACCGACGAGGAATTTAACGAGGAATACAACGCCGCAAGAGCATCGCTCAACCAGTCGGCAGAGGCATACCGTAAAAACGAAAAAGAGATGCTTCGCAAGAGCGAGAAGGAAGTTCATCGCAAGGGCGAAAAGGAAAAGAGAAAACACTCCGCACCATCGCAATAGAACGAATGGCAAGGCTTTGTCCCTCCCACATTAAATTTTGCCCTCCCACATCAAATAATTTTGGAGGGGATATACAAGTTGTCCCTGTGATAATTTGGTAATGATTGAAAAAAAATCCCAAGGAATTTCATCGCATCTTCTTCGGGACAACTTGTATATCATTGCCATAATTTTTGTATCTTTGCATTTGGATAACAAACAACGAACGCTCACTCCTATGGAACTTAGATGCCCACATTGCGGAAAAAAGCAGACACTGACGGTGGCAAAACTCACTGCCAGCGGTGGCGTGGTGATTTGCCCACAGTGCGTGAGCGAGTTTACGGTAGATGTGAGCAAACTGCCTAAGGAGTCGCCAGCCGTGGCTGAACCTGCTCCTGAAGTGGCCGCTGCCCCCAATCCCCACAGCGAGGTGGCATTCTGCTCCACCTGTGGCAAGGGACTGCCAGCGCGCGGACTGAATTTCTGCCCATTCTGCGGTGCGCCTCTGCCATTTGCCGAAGTGAGCGCCACAACCGCAACCTCAGCCGCACCACAACGCGCCACCATGGCAACCACACAGAAAGCACCAGAGCAAAGCAAACAGGCATCAGCCGAGGAAAACACCCTCATTGCACTTCCGTTCGTGAAAGTGCCACATTTCATTCCCCACAAACACGAGCCAGCAAGTCTCCGCTTCAAACTCATGGCATGGGTGGTGATTGCCGCCCTCATCGCCTTTTTCGTGCTGATGGTTTGGCACGGCAATGTGGAATAACTCCCGCCCCCACGAAAAAAACGCATGGTAGGGACGCGATAATTCGCGTCCGCGTCAAATGGTTAATTTTCAATATGTTACCGTTTTAATGGGCGGACGTGAAATATCACGTCCATAGCAGGGTAATCTTTTTTTTATGTTTTTGTTTTTGGCTCCATTCACGATTTAATAACAATGTATAATCATTGCTCCAACATTTTTCATCTGAGCCTAAAGACACACCAAAAATTAAAAAATCAAAAATAATCGGTTTTTGCTATAATATTCTGTGATAATATGCGTTATTATGGAAAAATTTCGCTAAATTAGCATATTCATTTACGCAACCAAGTAAAAACCAGATATGACCGAGAAGAACAGATACTGTGTGATCATGTGCGGTGGATGTGGAAGCCGCCTGTGGCCTAAGAGCCGTACACAGAAGCCCAAGCAATTTATTGATTTCCTTGGAACAGGTCAGTCGTTGCTACAACTCACCGTAGCGCGATTGAAAGGTATTATTCCACAAGAAAATATTATTATGCTTACTCGCAGCGAATATGTGGACCTGGTGAAGGAGCAAGTGCCCGAAATCACCGACAGCCAAATATTGTGCGAGCCAGCACACCGACGCACCGGACCAGGCAACGCCTGGGCAGCCTACCATATCAAGGCACTCAACCCCGACGCAAAAATCATGGTGGCTCCGTGCGACAATATCATTCTGCGTGTCGACGAATTTCGCGAGAGTGTGGAAAAGGCGTTCGAGTTTATCGAGCACCACGACACGCTGCTCACCTTTGGCGTGAAGCCCACCCACCCCGAAACCCGCTACGGCTACATTCAGCAGGGGCGTGAAATCGACAGTGATTTCGCCATGGTGAAAACATTCACCGAAAAGCCCGACTTGGAGTTGGCGAAGGTGTTTGTGGATAGCGGCGAGTTTTACTGGAACACCGGCATCTTCTTCTGGAGTGCCACTTCCATTATCAAGGCGCTCAACGACAACGCCGCCAAGGTGTCGCCGAAGTTCCGTGAGGGCGAAGGCATCTACGGCACCGACAAGGAAGAGGAGTTCATCAAAGAGATTTACTCCGCAAGCCAGAGCATTTCCATCGACTACGCCGTGCTTGAAAAGGCCGACAATGTGACGGTGCTCCGTGTTGAAGGCATCGGCTGGACCGACCTCGGCACATGGGGCTCGCTCTACGATGTAAGCCCAAAGAACCACGACGGCAATGTGCTGCAAGGCACCAAAACGATGATGATGAACAGCCACAACAATATCGTATCGACCCAAGGCGACAAGTTGGTGATTGTGTCGGAACTCGACGACTACATCATCGCCGACAGCGAAAACGCCCTGCTCATCGTGCCACGCAGCGAGGAACAGAAAATCCGCACCTATGTGCGCGAAGTGAAAGCCACCTACGGCGATGAATACAAATAATGCCCCCACGATTACCACGATTGGGCTATAGCCCAATCGTAAAGAAAATATATAAAATAACCGGCCGCGATTGCGGTCGGTTATTTTATTATGCTAATAATAGATGTCGTCGTTGTCGGGGCTGCTTTGGTTCACGCGTCGGCCTTGATTTTTTGCCTTTTGGTTTTGGCTTTGCTTCTTTGCCGCCTTTTCTTGGGCGCGCTTCACTTCTTCGCGCTTGCGAGCCTGCTCTTCTTGACGCTGCTTTCGCTGGCGGTCGGCTTTCGCCTGCTCCTCTTGACGCGCTTTGGCCTCTTGGCGTTCCTTATCTTTCTTCTTCAGGAATTCCTCACGCTCCTTTTGGTCGCGCTTGGCTTGCTCCTGACGCATTTTTTCCTCTTTCTCGGCACGCTTGCGTGCTTCTTTTGCTGCCTTTTCGCGGCGCTTTTGCTCCTGCTTGGCAGCCTCTTTCTGCTCTTTTTCTTTGAGTTTTCTGAGTTTTTCCTTCTGCTTAGCCAGTCGCTCAGCCTCTTTCTTCTCCTCGGCTTTGCGCTTTTCGGCACGTTTGCGTGCCTCCTTGTCGAGTTTTTCCTGCTCTGGATTTGGCTTCACTTCCTTTTTGTCCTCCGCCGCAAGTTCGGGCCTCCTCTCCTTTTGTGCAGTGGTGTGCGTGCGTGAGCGCACCTTTCTGCCACTGATGAGAATGTCCTTCAAACCGCAGCCCTTGTTGAAGCGGCAAAGGTCCACAGCGTGGTCGATACCGGCTATCACGCCCTTTTCGGAGAATTGCCACAGCACCCAGTTGGCACCACCCATAAGGCGAGGCTCCACTTTTGAATAGCGGGCAATGAACAGCGGATAACCCGAGATTTTCCCACTCAAGTAGGAATTATAGAATGCGTGACCGGTGTAAATCATCGGTTTGCAGCCATAGTGGTCTTCCAATTTGTCGGCAAAGGCAAGCACAGAATCCACCAGCGCCCTCACCGTGAGGTTGTTGCCACGCACCTCCACATCGATAAGCGGAATCAAGTCCTGATCCTCCTTCTTCACTACGGAGGTGAAGTTGAGGAACTGCTTCTCCACCGGCACATTCGGGCGGAAGAAGTGGTATGCGCCCACATGTATGCCGTATTGGCGCGCATTCTCAATGTTGTATTGATAGTGTCGGGAGCGATAGGTGGCACCCTCGGTGGCTTTCACATACACGAATTTGATGTTCTTGTCCTTGGCTGTGGCACTCCAGTCGATGTCTTTCTGATAACTCGACACGTCGATGCCGTCGTAAATCAGATTTGCCGACGAACCGTTCACGGTCACCTGCGCGCACGAAATGCCCGCCACCACGGTGAGCAGCAACACAGAAAGCGTATATTTTAGCCAAGAGCTACGAAGCAACATGAGTGTAGTTGAAAAATTGCAGATACAAAGATAAAATAATTCCGATAAAACTGCACCTTATATAAATGCAAAAATGTATAAAAAACTCTGCTTATCGGAAGAATCTGCCCACTACTGGCAACTTCTGGAACATTTCGCCCATGTGCTCGCGGCGGAACATCACCACGAAGAACACCATCATCAGCACGCAGCGATACACCGTGTCGAGCACGGCGGTGCCGAACGGATGCCACAGCATAGCCACAAACAGCACGGCGGCGAGGCCGGTGTAGATGCCGATGTCTTTCATCGGGTAGGCAATCGGATAATGCTTCTGCCCCACGAAGTAACTAATCACCATGGCGGTGCCATAGCCGGCGAATCCGCCCCACGCGCAAGCCATATAGCCATACTTGGGCACGAAGATGAAGTTGATGGCAAAAAGCACGGCGCAACCCACAAACGAGAACACTGCGCCCCAGATGGTTTTGTCGATGAGTTTATACCAGAACGAGAGGTTGAAATACACACCCATCATGATTTCTGCCGCCATCACAATAGGCACCACCTTCAAGCCCTCCCAGTAGTCGGGGGCGATGATGTGCTTGAGCACGTCGATGCCGGCAATCACTGCCAGGAATGCGAAAAGGGTGAACATGATGAAGTATTTCATCGCCTTGGCGTAGGTGTCTTTGTTGTCCTTGTCCTTGCTCTTGCCAAACACAAACGGCTCGTAGGCGTAGCGGAACGCTTGAGTGATCAGTGCCATAATCATTGCCACCTTCACAGCCGCGCCGTAGATGCCCAGTTGCTTCTGCTGGTCGGCAGCCTCGTAAATGATGGGGAACAAAATCTTGTCGGCGGCTTGGTTGAGAATACCGGCGATGCCGAGAACTAAGATTGGCCAACTGTAGCCCAACATGCGCTTGAGCAATGCCCAGTCGAAGCGCCACTTGATGCAGAGCAGTTCTTTCCAGAAGAGGAAAGTGATGGCGCCTGTGGTCACGAGGTTGATGTAGAACACATAGCCCACATTGAGCGTGAAGTGGTCGTCGTAGATACCGAAAAGGTTGCACTTCATGGCTGGCAATATCAGGAAATAGAGCAGATTGAGCAGAATATTGATAAAAATAAACGCCAATTTCAGCCCTGCGAACTTGATAGGCTGCTTTTTATAGCGGAGATAGGCAAACGGTATGGCTTGGAATGCGTCGAGTGCCACGATAATTGCCATCGACACCACCCACGACTGATGGCCGGCATAGCCGAGGGCTGATGATATGCTGGGCAGGAAGCCCACCACGGCTGCCACAAACATCAGTGCCGTTGCGCCCACCGACACCAGCGTGGTGCTATACACCTTTTCGGCATGCTCGTCGGCTTTGTTGGCGAAGCGGAAGAATGTGGTTTCCATACCATAGGTGAGAATCACCAGCAGCAGCGCAGTCCATGCGTAGAGGTTGGTGATCACGCCATAGCCACCAGAGGCGGCAGAGAGTGTGGCAGTGTAGAGTGGCACGAGCAGATAATTGAGGAAACGCCCGAAAATGCTGCTCACACCGTATATCGCAGTGTCTTTTGCAAGAGATTTTAAATTAGTAGCCACAGTGATAGTGTTTTTTTAAATTCTATATATGTATATATTTAATTCGTGTGAATGTAATCTACATTTTAGTCGAAGATGTTGCCCTGCTCGGCAATGCGGTGTCGCTTCAGATGCTTGTAGGCGAGTTCGGTCACTTCGCGTCCACGAGGGGTGCGGTTGATGAAGCCCTCTTTCACAAGATATGGCTCATACACTTCCTCGATGGTGCCGGGGTCTTCGCTCATCGACATGGCAATGGTGTTGAGCCCAACGGGACCGCCCTTAAACTTGTCGATGATGGTGAGCAAAATTTTATTGTCGATTTCGTCGAGTCCGTATTTGTCGATGTTCAGTGCCTCAAGCGCATAGCGGGCAATGGTGGTGTCGATTTTACCGGAGCCTTTCACTTGGGCGAAGTCGCGCACACGGCGCAGGAGCGAGTTGGCGATACGTGGAGTGCCACGGCTTCGGAGCGAAATTTCAAGTGCAGCCTCGTCGGTGATGGGCACGTTGAGCAATCGAGCCGAACGCTTCACAATCTGCTCCAGCACCTCGTGGCTGTAGTATTCCAAGTGGCAGTTGATGCCGAAGCGCGCACGCAGTGGCGAGGTGAGCAAGCCGCTGCGGGTGGTGGCACCAATGAGCGTGAATGGCGCAAGCGAGAGTTGCACCGAGCGTGCGCCCGGTCCCTTGTCGATCATGATGTCGATGCGGTAGTCTTCCATCGCCGAATAGAGGTATTCCTCCACCACAGGGCTCAGACGGTGAATTTCGTCGATAAACAGCACATCGTTTTCCTCCAGCGAGGTGAGCAAACCAGCCAAATCGCCCGGCTTATCGAGCACAGGGCCAGAGGTGACCTTGAAGCCCACGCCCAGTTCGTTGGCGATGATGTTGCTGAGCGTGGTTTTACCCAACCCCGGAGGGCCATAGAAAAGAGTGTGGTCGAGCGCTTCGCCACGCATACGTGCGGCTGCGACAAACACGCGCAGATTTTCCAAAATCTTATCCTGACCCGAAAAATCCTCAAATCGCACCGGTCGCAGAGCCTTTTCCACATCTTGGTCGCTGCGAATACGCTCCTTTCTTATGTCAAATTCTTCTTCCATCATATTTAAAAAGCAAATTTACAAAAAAATCCTTGCTCCCTCCTTCCTTATCCCATTTTTCTTTTCCCCACCCATAAAAAAACTGATGCTGTGGGCATCAGTTTCCTTTATTATCCATTTCGCGCGTGTGCTATAACACGCGTGCCATTTTATTGATGGGGAATGGTGTCGTGCTTTGCCTTGGGGTGCGAGGGTGTGTGGTGGGCAGGGGTTTTGCTCTCCACATGACTGTGTGCCGCTGGCTTCACGGCTGCCGCTGGCTTGGTGGCTGGTGCCGTTTTGGTGGTGGCTGGCTTTGCCGTGGCAGGTGCTGCGGTGGTGGCTGGTTTTGCTGTGGTGGCTGGCTTGAGTGCCACTGGTGCGGCTGAATCGGTTTTCACCGTCTTTTTCTCCACCTTGGCAGGCTTTTCAGTCTTAACTGGCGCAGGTGCTGTGTTGCCACTCTTCCTGAGTGCTTCGAGGCGGGCTTTCTTCTTCGCTCCGCCGTGCCAACATTGATAGTCCACGCTATTGAGCACGCCAAACTCGTAGCCATGCTGCTTGAAGTAGCGGATAATTTGTGGCAATGCCGTGACGGTGGTGCGCTTTGCGCCGGTGTCGTGCATCAAAAGGCACTGAATGTTGTGTCGCGAGCCACAAGCCGAGCGCACGAGTCGATCGGCGGCAATGTTGTTGCCGCGCGCATCGCCCGAATCAAGGTTCCAGTCCACAAACTGATAGCCACTGTCGAGCAAAGCCACGCACAGGCGGTCCATAAATTTAGGGTCGGAGTTGTATTTGCGGTAAATCGAGTTACTGCTACCGCCGGGGAAACGCATGATGCGCGAACGCTTGCCAGTGTATTTCTCAATCAAGTCGTTGAGTTTATTGAGGTCGGCAAAGTAGGAGTCGATGCTTTTATAGATTTTGAAATTGTGCGAATAGGTGTGGATTGCCACCTCATGGCCGTCTTTGGCAATGGCTGCCATACGGTTGAGGTAGGGGGTGAACTGGGCAGTGACGAAGAATGTGGCTTTCACCCTCTCTTGGCGCAGAATGTTCAATATCTGATCGGTGCACACCGATGGGCCGTCGTCGAAAGTGAGATACACGATTTTCTCGTGTTTGCCCACCACACGGAGTTGTTCGGTCACGGTGGTCACATTGTGGGCAGAGTCGTTCACCGAATAGATCACCTCGTAGATGCCCTGTCGGTTCCAGTTCACCTTCGAAGCGTCGATGGTGAGTTTTGCCTCGCCCGAATTGTCGGAATATTTCACGCCACGCGTCAGGAAGGTGGAGTCGTGAGGCTCGCCCTCCACAATCATCATTGGTCCACGAGTGGTGAGTGTGGGCGCAATAGTGTCGTCGGGGGTGGAGTCGAATATCGACGCTCCCGCTTTATTAGTGCACGATATGGTGGTGGCAGCAATTGTGGCTAACGTAATTACGAATGCGGCTTTTCGCCAAGATTGAAACAAATTCACTTTACTAATGTTTTTTATGTGTGCGTGGATTTTACGGAAAATTGGGTAAAACCTTTGTACAATACTATTTTAAATATCAAACCCCGATGACTCGGTGCGAACTTCTTTAAATTGAACTACAAAGTTACGAAAAAATCCAAGAATTATAACAAGAAAATCAGAACATTAGGCACTTTTTAACATATCGGCAAACACATCACCGCACCAACGCCCCACACAGGCACTTTTCGGCTCAGTGGAAAAGTCTTGGGGATAGATTATGCATTGTTGCCGAATCGTGAATGGAATCAAAAAAACAAAAACATAAACAACAGCCTTGGAGCAACGTGGAATGCTTCGCATTTGGCGGTGCAACTGTGCGCTTTGCGTCATTGGAAACGAGTTTCCATGCCGCCAACCACACAATCCCATCCGCCACCCTCTGACGAGGGCTATCCACTTTGCCCCAAGGATAAAAACCGCTCGCCCTTTCACGGCAAAAACCCATGATGACAAAATGATTTCTTGGAAAAAAGCTGAATCAAATCTCCCAAAACGATTTTGCATGGTAGGGACGCGATACTTCACGTCCGCGTCAAATGATTGATATTCAATATAATATTACAATTATAGGCGGACGTGAAATATCGAAAGCACTAAAAAATTAGCGAGTGTGCTAATGGCTGTTAGCCGTAAACGATGGTTACTTTCTACTCGTCAACCGAGGTGTCGATTTTCTTTGTGCCCTTCACAAAACGTTTGTGCCGACACCAACAGAAATCCCAAGGCTCCTAAAAATGTTTTTCTCATATTATATACTTGCTAACTAATTTGGTTATTGCGTTTAACCCAAATCGGTCATTAGGGCTTGTGGATATTTACAACGCATCTAAACTGACTCTATCATGCTGCCCCATCGCCCGAAACTCCTTGGGTGTCATGCCGGTCACTTGCTTGAACTGCGAAGATAGGTGTGCCGGCGAACTATATCCAAGCGTGTAAGCAATTTCGCTTGTGGCAAGCTGACTGTAGCAGAGCAGCTCCTTGGCGTATTCTATGCGGTGAACGATGGCAAACCGCTCTATGGTCACACCCCGCACCTCGGAGAAGAGCTTGCTCAGCGTGCTGTAGTCTTTATTTAACTGGCGCGAGAGAAAGTCCGACATCTTGGGTCGCTCCTTTTCCATCCTCACCCATTGCTGCACGGCAATGCGTATGCGCTCCACCAGTTGCGACCGAGGGTCGTCGAGCAACTCAAAGCCCATGCCCTGCAATTTTTCAGCCACAGAGCGGCATTGATCGCTGGACAAATCTTCCTCCACCTCAGCGTCGCCCAAACTAATCGACTTCACAGCCAAACCTTCCGAAGAAAGAACTTCCTTCACTGCCGCGATACAACGAGGGCAAACCATGTTTTTAATCAACAGTTTCATCAGCGTATGATTTTGTCTAAATTCCAGTGCAAAGTTATACGATTCACATAAATTATTCATACAAAATTAGGGATAATACTTACAGATTTCCAAATCCCCAAGAAACAAATTTCCAAATTCTAATTTCTAACTAACCTCTAATTTCGGTTCAGTGGAAATATACTGGGGGTGAAAATAATATAGGCTGCTCCTGGGTGGGGGCAGCCTATATTGGTGTATTAGGGTTGATGCTTGAGTGCTATTCGGTGACGATGAGGCCGATAATACTTGTAACGTCGTTCACATCGTGTGTGCCGTTACCGTCGATGTCGCCTGCCGCTTCGTTGAATGGACTTGGATTTTGTCCGAGAATCTTAGAGATGAGAGCGGTAACGTCGCTCACGTCTAAATTGCCGTCCATGTTCACATCGCCCTTCTTTGAGGATTCAGAAGCTTTGCCACGGAGGAAGAACTTCGACGTTTTGCTCACCGCTGTGCCTTTGTAGCCGTTGTTGTAGTCGTAGTAAATCACATCATCCACAAATTTGATAGCCGATTCGCCATTGATGGTGGTGAGTTCTCCGCCTTTGAGAGAGCCGGTTTGCATAGCCGCCACATTGAATCCGTTACCGATGATGCCGGCAATTTGCTTCATTGGCAAATAGTAGGTCTTGTTGCCGCCCACTGTGGTTTCAAGAGGCTTGACGGTGATACCGTTGCCCTCCACATTCACGCTTGTGAGAGCGGTGTTGGCAGAGAGGTCAATGCTCGTGAGGCTGTTGTATGCCAAATTCACGTTGGTGAGTTTGGTGTTTTGCGAAAGGTCAACCGAGGTGAGTTTCGAGCATGAAGCATAGTTGGCATATTTAGCGCGCGAGAGATTCAGAGTGGCAATGTTCTTGAAGTAGCCGAGACCTCTGAGGTCGGTTACGCCAGTGAACGATGATCCGGTGTCGGTGCCGTAAGTGCCAATGTTGCTGAAGTCGATGATGTTGTTGTCGGCATTGTCGTAACCCGAACCTTCAGTCTCGTTTTCAACAGAGTTTTGGAAGAGCATTGCGTAGCAGTTGGCTGGGCACACCACATATCCGTCAGATCCGATGTTGGCAATTGTAACCCTACCATTTGTCTTTTGTGTGGTGTAGTTCCAGAACCAAACCTGTCCGCGTTCCACGAGGTAGCGCACAAGCACAGGGTCGGCGATGGCGCGTCCGTGCTGTTCGGAGCAGTTGTTGAGAACCACCAGGTTTTCTGCTTCGTGAGTACCGCCAGCAGGAATGTGGTAGTACCACAAGCCGCCCAATCGCTGGAAGTTGCCTTTCACTGAAGGCTCTTCCTTCATCGAACCAGTGATAGGCACTACAATCTTGGCAATGCCAGGGCTGGTGATGGTGAGTGTGGCAGAGTGTGAAGCCACTGCATCTGGAGCATATTTGATCGTCACATAGCCCGAACCGGCCGACTGTGAAATAGTGGTGGTGCTGAGCGAGAACAGTGAGGCGTTTGCGCCAGAGAGTGCGAGTTTGATGTCGCCCTTGAGGTTGTTGCCAGTCACGGTGATGGTGCGCGACTTGGTGGTTTGCCAGTCGATAGCGCCCATGTCAACTTTCGATTCGGAAACCATTACGCGTGTGGTGGTGTCGGGGGTGATGTCGTAGGTTGGCACTTTACCGTATTTATAGTAAGCAATACCCTGATTGTGGATAAGCACCCACATTTCCACACCATCGGAGCCATTGACGCGGGTTGCCACGCTGGTCGACATTGAGGTGTTGCGTGTGGTACCCATGCCGGCTGCTGGATAACTGCCGAGTGCCTCGCATTGTGCCCAGCCGTTGGTGATGTCGGCCAGCACGGCTCTACCGAGGGTGAGTGTTTCGGCACCAGTGGCATTCTGATAGGTGGTGGCTACTCCGTAAGTGGTGCCACGATATTCAAATGCGCCAAAAGCATTGCCATGCACTACCTTGCCGAGTGCAGCGGGGTTCATTGAGCAATACACCTTGCCATACTTGAAACTGGTGGGGTAATACTGCTGGCCTACAGCCCAGAAGTTGAAAGGCGATTCTGGTATCACACGGGGCGAAAGACCGAGTTTCACAGGTTCGCCATTGTCGCCGTCTTCTTTCAGAGGAGTCAAAGCGCCAGGTTCGCCACTGCATGTGCCATTTACGATGTTGTAGCGGATTACTTCGGTCTGTTCCGATGCACTGCCCGCTGCGAAGAAGATGTAGCCATTGGTGAGATTGCCGTTCAGGCCGATGCAGTCGCCAATGCGCGCCTTGCCGTCGTATTTGGTGGTGTTGAGCAATACTCGAGGCTTTGCGTCGTCGTTGTCCCAAACATACACTTTAAGCGTTTTGCTGGTGTCGTTAGCGTTTGAGGCAAGGTTACATGCCACAATCTTGCCGTCGAAGTATTTCACATCGATTACCTTGAGAGCGCCGCCGCTCACGCCTGTCATGTCGAGGTCTTTGATAAATTCGCCAGTTTGAGCATTCACCACAGCGATTTTTCCATCTTCGGCATTCACCACATAGAGTTTACCTGCGCCGAAGTCCATATTGCGCGCCTTGCTGTATGTACTAAGCCATTGCGAGTTTTTCTTGCCGCTCTTTTCGCTGAAGTTCCAGCCTTCGGTGAATGTGAGAGGTGGGTTCTTGCCTTCGCCACTCAGAGTGACGGTGGCACTGAACGAACCCGACTTGAGGGTTACGGTTCCAGTGTGGTAACCAGTCTTGGTAGGCTTGAATGTGACCGTGAAACTGCTGTTGCCAGCCTTCAATGTGGAAGTGTTCACGGTGAAGCCTGCACCGCTCACGCTCACGCTCACGTCGGTGCTGAAGCCAGTGGTGGTCACGTTCACGGTTTTGGTGCTTTGCGAGCCGATGTACACGGTGCCGTGTGCCACGCTCACTGGTGATGTGGTGATGCCGGTGTTCTGACCTTCCACAAGGTTGAAACGCTTGAGAGAAGAGTTACCATTGCTCACGCTCACGCTTGCAGTCTGTGTTTTGTAGCCACTTTTGCTCACACGCACGGTGTAGGATCCGGCAGCCACATCAAAGAATGCGTACACGCCATTGTGCCAGTTGTCGGTGGTCATGGTTTGCACCACTGTGCCGCTGGAGTTGATCAGTTCCACCTTTGCGCCGTTCACAGCCAGATAACTGTCGCGGTTGCGGTGGGTGTATTTGCTGTAACCACAACCTTTGCTGGTGTTGCGAATGTCGCCCACCACGCAGCCCTTGATGCCGCTGGCATTGCCTTTTGGATATTCCATGTAGGCACGGGCAAGTTGCCAAGCGAGGTAGCGGTTGTAGGCGTCGCCCTTCATACGCAGGGTTTCGGGACGGTAGTCGTGGAACCACGATTCCACAAGGTAGCCCACCTGGGTGTTGGTGCGCAGCACACCAAGGTTCCAGCCGTTGAACGCATAGTCGTTGATGGCGCGGGGTGTGCTGTATGTCACATCGGTCAACCTATTTTTGTCGTGCTGAACAGCAGCGGTATAGGCAAACTTCTTTGAACCCGAAACTTTTTCAGTTGAATTTGAAGAGCGGGTACCGCAATACTCCGAAATCACATAGTTGGCGCTGTTGTTGGCACCGTTGGAGTGGAGCGAAATGAAGTAGCCGCCGTAACTGTTTGATTGAGCGGCGATGGTACTCAAGTTCAAGTCGTCGCTACTGTAGTTGGTGGTACGCGACATCTTGGTGGATACGCCCACATTTTCCAAGAATGCGCAAAGAAACTTACCACGGGCGAGTGTTCCGTCACTCTCGTAGAAGCGCTGACTGCCTGTGAAACCTAATTCTGTGGGGAGGTCGGTGGGGCGGTCGTCGCTATCGTGTCCGCCGTGACCAGGGTTGATATAGCACTTGCTTGAATTGCTGTAGCCACTTGCTGTGATAGCCAATGCGGCTATGGCAATGAATGATGCAAAAAATCTCTTTCTCATGGCTTACTTCTCTTTAATGGTCATCAAATAAATCTTTCCCTCGGTGCTGTGGTAAGCCACTTTTGTACCATCTGCATTCACTGAGGGGAACATCTTAATCTCGCTTGATGTGGTGGAGAGTTGCTGGCGATTGTTGCCGTCGATGCCCACAATCACGATTTCGGAAGCGATGAAGCGGTTGCCGTCGTCTTTGTCTTCCATACCCACCACAAACTCGTTGTCGCGCCACACAGGTGCGTGCAGTCGACCAAGATTCACCAAGCCCGAGCCGTCGAGGTTGCTCACATACGCATCGTTGCCAGCCACAAACATCAAATGTTGCTTGTCGGGCGAAAGGCTGCTCCAACAGTAGTTAACATCGCGTTCGGGAGTTGAGAGAGGGTCAACCACAGTGCGCACACCATTGTTGTAAACCACCACTTTGAGGTCTTCCTCGGTCACGAAGATGTTGTTGGCGGCTTGGCGTTTCACACCGCGTCGGTTCACTTTTGCGCCTTCGATGCCCATTTCCACCTCGTCGGCATTAATGTTGATGCGGTTGAAGTGGTCGAGATTGTCGGCAATAGCACTTACTGCGCCAGTCTGGAGATTCACATTTTTGAGTGAAAGGGCCATGGTTTCCTCGTTGATGTCACGGCACACCACCGATGTGCCATCGGCTGTGATAGCTGGCATGTAACCAGCTCCACGCCCTTCCACAAGGAATTTGTAAGAGTTGTCTTTAAGATTGATCACTCCTAAACCATAATAATCTTCTTCGCTGACGAGCAATTGGTTATCGCCAGGAACGAACACAGGGTGATAAGCCTCTACGCTTACCGGAATTTGCTTCACTTCTGTCACCTCAAACTTCTGCGCAGATGCCAATGGCGAAAGCACAGATAAAGAAAGGGCACACAAAGCAATAACCCTAAAGTGTTGGATAATTGTTTTTTTCATTGTTAAGTTAATAATATTAGTTTACGTTTCCTAATTGGCAGAATCCCTACAATCAATAAATAGCAAACTGTAAAATAGAGCAATGAGCGTTAATTAGTTGAGTTTAGATTGTTGGATTGACGCAAAGTTATGAAAAAATATTCATCATTAAAATAAATTCGGAATTTTTTCATATCAAAAGGTGGATAAAAATAAGAAATATCTTGCTTTTTGAACCTTTTTGGGGGACTTTTGAAAGGAGCAAAAAAAATCCGAGATATCACTATCAGGGATTGCTTAACTAATTAACCTTCTAATACCATTAACATAAACCTTAAACAAAATGAAATAAACACCGTCGTCGCGACGCCAAGTATTTCATAACCTTAAAAACTAATACCATGAAAAACCGATGCAAAGGTATGCAAAATATGTTATATAACATACTTTTTCGGCATAAAATTTAAGAATTTAACACCTTTTAACTAAACACACTAAAAATACCACTCAAACTCAAAAAAAATCGCCAATAAGTTGCGAGATCGCCAAATTTTTTATTACTTTGCATCGCTAAACGAAAATAGAGGCGTAGCCCAGCTGGTTTAGAGCGCTGCAGTCACATTGCAGAGGTCAAGGGTTCGAATCCCTTCGTCTCTACTACAAAAAAAGGAAATCACCCCCGATTTCTTTTTTTTTTTATTTCCCCACCCCAACAAGTTGGTGCGGTTCTGTGGAAAATCCTGGGGATAGAGTATGCATTGTTGCTGAATCGTGAATGGAATCAAAAAAACAAAAACATAAAAAACAGCCTTTTGGCGATGCCAGTGCTTCGCACCTGTCGT
>ERZ779888.2056-NODE-2056-length-17716-cov-4.169469_pt1 | contig 17716 bp, 18 predicted proteins | sample MGYA00511245_ERZ779888 | MGnify/ENA primary metagenome ERZ779888 (study PRJEB29588, sample SAMEA2155255) | human gut metagenome | biome: human gut; feature: human-associated habitat; material: faeces | place: Denmark | collected 2008/2010 ... | reverse complement strand
AAGCGGAATAATAAAAAGAAGACGAAAAAATGGAAAGGTTCGAGATAGGGGGAGTGGAAGTAAGGCTTCGCAGAACGGACGGCAATGCGTATCGGTACAGGCTTTTACTTCCCGAAAATGCGGTCACGTTAAACGCGCCGAGTTTTGTAAGCGACGCGGCGATAATGAGTAAAGCGAAAGAGATTGTCGCCGACGGTTTTTCCTGCGAAAGGCTTAACGACCTGAGGGACGGCGGATTTATTAAACTTTTCGGAGAGAAACTGCCGCTTACCGTTTACGACGCCGACAGGTGTTCTATCGCAATGTTAAACGGCAGAGTGTACTTAGGTGTTGTCAACGGCAGGATAGGGTACCACGCAAGGCGCACCGTGGAAGAGTTTTACGAAAGAAGACTGTTCGAAAAACTGAAAGAACGTGTTCCTAAGGCGGAAAATCTTGTCGGAATTAAGTGCGCGTGCTGGAAAATTAACAGAATGTACTCGGCGTGGGGAAATTGTCGTTTCGACAAAAAAGAAATAAATTTTTCCGTCAACCTTGCGTCGCAACCGACGGAATGTATCGATATGGTAATCGTGCACGAACTCGGACATATCCTGTACCACGATCACGGAGCGGAGTTTTACGCGTATATGTCGAAATACGTTCCGGAACACGCAAAACTTCGAGCAAAAATGATTTTGTAAAAGTTATTTTTTTGCGATTTATTTAAGTTTTTTCAAATAATCAAAAGCCGCTTTTTCGCCGCTTTGCGCAAGAATGATAAGCGCATTGCCTAAAATCGAGGCGGTTTTTTCGTGAAGAAGACGCTGTTCGTCGCGTGCGAGATAGTATTCGAGCGGAGCAAAATCGGTATAACGCTCTTTAAGGTAGGTTTTCGTGGCGGCGAGCCTGTCGCAAAACATCTCTTTGACGTATTTAAGTGGCATTTCGTAGGCTTTGAACACGTTTCCGTGCCAGTTAAGTTCCGTCCAGTACTCGAAATGGTGTTTGTTTCTGCCCTTGTGGTGCAACCACGCCGCGGAATAACCCTTTTTCAGACGTTCTTCAACGGTCGGCGAATGGTGTCCGTCCGTAAAATACTTTACGCCGTTAATAAACTCGGTGGGAGAAAATTTGCTCGTATCGTGAAAAAAACCGCGCAAAGATATGCCGGCTTTCACCGAATGAATGAAAACCAACTTTTTGTGATGCAGGACCGTTCTTAGATGACCGAAAAACTTGTTCATACTTTGCCTTCAAACTTTAATTCCCGTTAAGTTTAACAAAAAATACGAACTATGTCAACGTTAGTTTGACGGAAAGAAAGAAATGTGGTATCGTCTAAAAAAGGAGAAAAAATGGAACTAACAGCCGTTTCGCTCGAAGAATTCGACGATATTTATAATAGGATAGAACGCGCTTTTCCGTATGAAGAGCGGAGAGATAAAGACGACGAAAAAAAACTGTTCGATAAAGAAAACTTTCGCTTTTGCCGACTCGTATCCGACGAAGAAACCGTCGGCGTGGCGGCGTACTGGCTTTTCGACGATTTTCTTTTTTTAGAGCACCTTGCGATAAACGAAGAACAACGCGGCAAAGGCAGGGGCACGGAGTTTTTACGGGAAATAAAAAATTTCGGCGTTCCCGTCGTGCTCGAAGTGGAAAAACCGACGTACGACTACGCGGTAAAGAGAATCGCTTTCTACGAGCGCGGAGGTTTCGTGCTTAACGAAAAAAACGATTACGAACAACCGTCCTACCACGGCGGCGACGGCGTTCCGCTTTTGATTATGAGTTCTTCGCCGCTTTCCGTAAAAGAAACGGAAGAAGTCACCGCAAGAATTTACGAAACCTGTTATAGAATAAAAAAGAATTAAAAACGGCTCAAATGAGCCGTTTTTTCGTTATCTGCGAATGATTTTTATTTCAAATCCCCCGAATTTTGTGGTGAGATAAATTTCGGTAAGGCGGCTACCGTCTTTGACGGACGCGCTTTCGTCTACGCAAAAACCGCGGTTTTTTAAGTAATAAACGCACCGTTCAAGGTTCGGCGACGAATAAACGATTGCGCCGACGGCGTTGCGCCCGGAGTTTTTAACCGCTTCCACGCCGAAAACGGGATTTTCGTTCGGATCGTAAATTTTGCCTGCAAAGCGGGAAAAACCTTTCAGAATGTCGGTTTCTCCGCCGGCGTCGGTGTTTATCGCGACGTGGTCGAGTTTAAGCGAAAGCACTTCTTCGACTGCGGCGTGTGCTGTGCGTGTTATTTCCGCGAAGGATGAGTTGTTCAGACTTTCGCTGCTCGCGATGAACGTTCCTGCGCAGCAAAGGACTTTGGAAAACGAGAGATAAGAGGCGAGATTGTCGAGTCCGATACCGCCGGTCGGAATGAATTTCATAAAAGGATACGGACCGCTCAACGCTTTCAACATTTTAATTCCGCCGAGTTGTTCGGACGGGAAGAACTTAACTACTCTCAAACCGCGCGAGTACGCCTGATCGATATCGCTTGCGTTGCTGCAACCGGGGAAAACAGGAATTCCGAGTTCTATACACCTGTCGACTACGGCAGGGTTAAACGCAGGGGTGACTATGTATTTTGCTCCGGCGTTGTAGGCGTCCTGAACCTGTTTGCAATCGAGTACCGTACCTGCGCCGACGATAAGGTTGGGACAACGTGTGGAAATGACGCGGATTACGTCAGCCGCGCAAGGGGTACGGAAAGTGATTTCCGCAACACGCAAATCCGCACCGAGAAGCGCGCCGGCAAGGGGTAAAGCGTTTGCCTGATCTTCGATGATGACTAGCGGAACGACGCCGCAAAGTTCGAGTTTTCGGATCATGTCGTCGTAGGCGCGGTTAAAAACAGGATTATAAGTATTAAGCATGGCACTCCTACAAAATTATATTAAATCGGAAGCCGATTATTTCGTCCGATAAAAATTGTACCACAAGCCGACGGAAAAATCAATATGCATTTCGGAGTATTGCCTGCCCGCCCACCCGCCCGCAAAGTAAGTTCGCATTGACACGCTTAAGGAAAAATGGTATAATCCAAAAAGAAAATTTTCATATCGAAACGGAGCAAAACGACTTTATGGTTTTACAAAAAACGGTTTTTCCTTGCGATTTAGCGAAAAAAGCTGAAAAATTATATTTCAGAGCGGATGAAAACGTTCGGTTTGACGGAGAAAAACTCGTTTTCGCCGCAGGCGGAATGTGTTCATTCGATACGTACACAGCCGTTTTTTCTTTGGACAAATGGAAAAAATATACCCTTGTCGGCGACTTATTTCTTAAAGTTAAAGCCAAAGGAACTTTCTTTATTTCGGTATTCCGCCGTTATTTCGACGATAAAAACGAACAAGCGGAATTATGTTTTCACAGTGCCGAGTTTACCGACGAAACCACCGTTTTTATACCGAAAAGCGACGGAATATGCTATTTTTCTTTAACGGCGAAAACGGACGGAGAATTTTACGGAGCGGAGTTTTTTACCGAAAAACCTTGTACGGGCGACGTCAAAATTTGCACCGTTATTTGCACTTATAAAAGGGAAGAATTCGTAAAAAACAACCTGAAAACGCTGAAAGAAAAAATTATCGATAATCCCGATTGCTCTCTTTACGAAAAATTCCGCGTAATCGTTGCGGACAACGGTCAAACGCTGACGGATACTCCTACGTCGGATAAAATAGCGATTTATCCGAACAAAAACGCAGGCGGCGCAGGCGGTTTTACGCGTGGAATAATCGAGGCGAAAAAGTTGGAAAATCAAGGTTTTACGCATATCGTACTTTGCGACGACGACGTGATTTTCGAAGCGGAGAGTTTTTTACGCGTTTTTGCGATTTTGTCGTATATAAAACCCGAATATAACGACGTTTTTATCGGCGGAGCGATGCTGCGGACGGACGACGTTTATATACAAAACGAGCGCGCGGACAGGTGGAACTGTTCAGACGGGAAAGTCGTTCCTATAGGGCATAACGTGAATCTCGGCGAGGAAAAAAATCTGCTCGGAAACGAAAAAGAAGAGGAGATAAACTACCTTTCCTGGTGGTTTTGCGCAATGCCGATTACCGTGCCGACAAACGACAATTTGCCTTTGCCGTTGTTCATAAAACGCGACGATATCGAGTACGGATTAAGAAACGGCAAGCACTTTATGACGCTGAACGGCATATTCGTCTGGCACGAACCTTTCGAAACGAAACGCCCGGCTTTTCTCGAATATTACTACAACCGCAATCAGTGTATTATGGAAAGCATACACAAAAAAACGTTTAAGAAAAAAACGTTGAAAAAACGTATGATAAAAGAAACTTTGCGCGTCATACTGACATTCAGATACAACGAAGCGAAAGCGGCGATTAAGGGTACGGAAGACTTTTTACGCGGTATCGAATGGTTGAAAAATACCGATCCGACCGCACTCAATGCCGAAATAATGAATTATAACGCTCAAAGCGTAAATCTCCACAATATTGAAAGTTTCGACGAATACGAAAAACTTAAAAAATGGGGAATTAAGAAAAAAATCGCAGCAGTTCTTACCTTTAACGGTTGGATTATTCCGTCGAAAAAGATAATCACCGTGCCTGCGGTCAGACCGTCCTACAAGGCGTTTTTCGGAGTAAAAGAAGCGATAAACTACGACGATAAAAACGGCAAAGGATACGCGACGAAAAGAAACTACAAGGAAGCGTTTCTTTGCGTAAAACTATTGCTTACGCTTTTGAAAAAAATAAACGCATCGTTTGAAAAAGCGAAAAACGAATACAAAACAAGATACCGTGAAATTACCGATTTAGGGTTCTGGAACGAGTATTTAGGTATAAACGAAAACGAGAATAGAGAATAAATGAAAAACCTGCTTAAATACGTCAAATTACTTATCCATAAACTTTCGCGCGTTGCGTTCGCCGTTATCGGCGCGCTGTTTCTTCCGCTTAAAAACGATAAAATTACGATCATCGCGACGAAAAGAAAAGGCTTTGCCTGCAACGTTAAATACGTCGCGAAAGAGATAAAAAAGCAGCACGGCAACAATTACGAAATCATATGGATAAGCGATTATCCCGAAACTTGCGACGAGATAAGAGAGTGCGGTATAAACGTAAAAAAGATGAATACGCTTTCGTACGCTTTCACGCAAATTTCGTCAAAATTCGTTGTTTACAACGATAGTATTCCGTCGTATTTACCTAAGCGAAAAGGTCAGATTTATATCAATACCTGGCACGGCGGAATAAACTATAAACATATAGGTTACGACTACCTCGCGGATCAATCTTCGGTTGCGCTGAAAAAGTTCGCAATGCGCAATCCGCAACCCGATTATTTCATTTCCGGAAGCAGATTTTTTACCGAAAATACGGCAAAATCTTTCAAGTTCGACGAAAAGGTTTTTATGCCATGGGGACTTCCGCGTAACTCCGTTTTGTTCGACGAAGCAGAGAAAAAAGCGGCGAAAGAAAAGGTCGGAAGGTTCTACGGAATAAACGGAGAAAAAATCCTTATCTACGCGCCCACGTTCAGAATAGGACTTGCGTCGGATACGCACGGATTTAACTTTGCCTTAATTGCGGAAACTATGAAAAATCGTTTCGGCGGCGAATGGAAAATTTTCTATCGCGGACACGGCTTTGTCGAAGGTAATCCAGATATCGATTCTTTCGTCATCGACGCGACGAATTACGCCGATATGAGCGAACTAACCGCCGCCGCCGACGCTATGATAAGCGATTATTCGAGCGCAATGTGGGATATGATTTTTACGGGAAAACCGATTTTTGCGTACGTTCCGGACATAGACGATTACGCCGAACACGACAGAAATTTTGCCTATCCCGTGGAAAAATGGCCGTATCCGATCGCTAAAAACAACGCTCAACTTGTCGAAAAAATCCTTTCTTTCGACGAAAACGAGTTCAAAACGGCAGTGGAAAATCACCTGAAAGACGCCGGTTCTTACGAAAAAGGTCAGGGCGCGAAAAAAGTGGCCGAACTCATCGACGAAATAAGTCAAAAACGATAAAAAAGTAGCGAAAAACAGAAAATTAGAAAGCGCAAAAAGGAAATCGATAAAATGAAAAAAGTTATTACTTACGGTACGTTCGACCTTCTGCATTACGGTCATATTAACCTTCTGCAACGAGCGAAAAGTTACGGCGATTATTTGGTAGTCGGACTTTCGACCGACGATTTTAACGCGCAAAAGAATAAAACCTGCTACTTTTCGTACGAAGAAAGGAAGAAAATGCTCGAAGCATTGCGTTGCGTCGATCTGGTAATTCCCGAAGAAAACTGGGAGCAAAAGATCTCCGACGTCAAAGAATTCCGCATCGATACTTTCGTTATGGGCGACGACTGGAAAGGTAAATTCGACTACCTTGCCGATTACTGCCAAGTCGTTTACCTTCCCCGTACGCCCGAAATATCCACTTCTAAAATTAAATCCGAATTAGGTTCTAAAAACTAATTTGTTTTTAGAAAACCCGTTTTTACGCAACGCGTACGATGTCGGTTATCGTGCGGAAAACGTCGCTTATCAGGCGAAAATCTTTTTTGTCGAAAATAAACTCGTTCTTCGCTCCGTCGGACAACGCCGTTACCGTAAAAAACCGCTCTTTTTCCGTAAAATCCACTATTTTACGAACGTTTCTTTTAATGTAAGGCGTAAGCCCGTTAACGTTGTTTTTCGTTACGCAAATCGATATCGTGGTCATTTTTTATTAACTCCTCGCTTGTTTTTTATGCCTTGATTATACGGCGAAAACCACGTTTTGTAAATGCTTTACTGTATCGTTTATGACACACAATATAAACAAAAAACGAGCGTTAAAATCGACCGCTGCCTGCGGTAAAAATAGTTGCATACGGATATAAAAATATGATAATATAAATAAAATAGTTTTTACGCGCGTTGCGCACGCACGAAAAGAAAGCGCGTACACGGAGAAGAAAATGGCGATAAAAAAGATAGCGAAAAAAGTTTATTACGAAAACGGAAAAAGAGTTTCCGAAAAATACGCTTTATCTTGCGGCGGAGAAGAGTGGTACAAGGGTACGATTTCGTACGGAATACTCGATTCGCACAATAAAGCGAAACCCACGATAAAAGGCGGCGGACTGAAAATTTCTTTTGATTGTCTGGCAAGCCACGACATAACTTACGTCGGGATAATTCAGACCGCAAAAGCGAGCGGACTTAAAAAGTTTCCCGTTCCGTACGTTTTAACCAACTGCCACAACAGTCTTTGCGCCGTCGGCGGAACGATAAACGAAGACGACCACAACTTCGGTTATTCCGCGGTTAAAAAATACGGCGGAATCTACGTTCCCGCACATCAGGGAGTAATTCACTCGTATATGCGCGAAAGAATGGCAGGTTGCGGCAAAATGATACTCGGCAGCGACTCGCACACCCGTTACGGCGCGCTCGGCACGATGGCTATAGGCGAAGGCGGCGGAGAACTCGTCAAACAACTTCTTTCGAAAACCTACGACGTGACGTACCCGGCGGTTATCGGCGTGGAACTTAAAGGCAAACCGAAAAAAGGCGTCGGACCGCAAGACGTCGCGCTCGCCATTATTAAAGAAACTTTTGCGTGCGGTTTCGTTAAAAACAAAGTAATGGAGTTTTTCGGAAACGGAATAAAAAATCTTTCCGTCGAATACAGAAACGGCATAGACGTAATGACTACGGAAACGACCTGTCTTAGTTCTGTTTGGGAAACCGACGAAAAGGTAGAAAAATATCTTAAAGAACGCGGAAGAGCGAACGATTTTGCTTTGTTAAAACGCAAAGAAAAATGTTGTTACGACGGACTCGTGGTAGTCAATCTTGCGGAAATCGAACCGATGATCGCATTGCCTTTCCATCCGTCGAACGCGTACACGATAAGAGAACTTAAAGAAAACCCGTACGAAATCTTGAAAAAAGTGGAAGAAAGCGGCAATAAACTGCTTAAAAAAGGAGAACTTAAACTCACCGACAAAATAATCGACGGAAAAATCCGCGTCGATCAGGCGATAATCGCAGGTTGCGCCGGCGGAACGTACGACAACCTTTGCGAAGCGGCGGAAATTCTCACGAAGTACGGCGGCGTGGACGGCAGAATATCGATGAGCGTGTACCCCGGAAGTCAACCGCTTTACACCGACCTTGCGAAAAAAGGGATAATAACCAAATTTCTGCAAGCGGGCGTAAACGTAAAAACGGCGTTTTGCGGACCGTGTTTCGGCGCGGGCGACGTGCCTGCCAACAACGGACTTTCCGTTCGTCACACCACCCGCAACTTCGAATCGAGGGAAGGCAGCAAACCCGGCGAAGGGCAACTTGCCTGCGTCGCGCTTATGGACGCGAGAAGTATCGCGGCAACCGCTGCAAACGGCGGATTTTTGACGGCGGCTACGGAAATCGAGTACGACAACAAACTGAAACCGTTCGTTTACGACGACGAAGTTTACCAAAAAAGAGTTACCGATTGTTTCGGCAAAGGCGACGAAAGTTTGCCCCTTTGTTACGGACCCAACATTGCGGACTGGCCGGAAATGCCGAGCCTTAAACGCAACCTTATAATGAAAACGGCGGCGGTTATTTTCGACCCCGTTACCACCACCGACGAACTTATTCCGTCGGGAGAAACGAGTTCTTACAGAAGTAATCCGCTCAGGCTTGCCGAGTTTACGCTCAGCAGAAAACGCCCCGATTACGTTAAAAATGCGAAAAAAATCGCAGAAGACGGAAAAGAATTCGTAGATGAGTTCGTCGAAGCGGCAAAAATAGCCGGACTTGAAGGCGAAATAGAAACGGGCAGCGTTATATATGCGGTTAAACCCGGCGACGGCAGCGCGAGAGAACAAGCGGCAAGTTGTCAAAGAGTGCTCGGCGGCGTGGCGAATATAGCGAAAGAATACGCAACGAAGAGATACAGAAGTAACCTTATCAACTGGGGAATGATACCCTTTATTTACGACGGCGAGTTCAGATTCGAAGAAGGCGACCTTATCGCGATTAAAGACGTCGACAAGATTTTCGACGACGGAAAAATCAAAGCGACCGTGGTAAGAAACGGCAAAGGAACGGAAATAGAACTTAAAATGGACGCCGTTACCGACGAAGAAAGAAAAATAATCGAAGCAGGATGCTTAATTAACAGGAACAGAGCGGAAAAATGCGAGTAATCAGCGGAAAATACAGGGGCAGAAGAATTTTGCCGCCTTTGACGAACACAGTCAGACCCACGACCGATAAAGTCAAAGAGGCGATTTTCGGAATTTTGCAAACGGAAATCGAAGACGCCTTAGTAATAGATTTGTTCGCAGGAACGGGCGCACTCGGAATTGAAGCGCTCAGCCGCGGAGCAAAAAAAGTTTATTTTTGCGACGGATCGGCAAGCAGTATAGAACTTATAAAACAAAACACGTCTTTCGTAGAACCGAACTCGTACGAGATTTTACGCGGCGCGTTCGAAGATTGTCTGAGAAGATTGTCTACGCGCGGAGTTAAGGCAAACGTGGTTTTATGTGACCCGCCGTACAGCAAAGGGATACCCGAAAAGGCACTTAGCGAAATCGAAAAAAGCGGCGTGCTGGCAAACGGCGGTATCGTCGTGGTGGAAAGAAAAACCGTCGACAAGCAGGCAAGAAAGAATTTTGCTTTGATTAACGAAAAGACGTACGGCGAAGTCAGCCTTGACGTGTACAGGGACGAAACGAAATGCGCCGTAACCGGGACGTTCGATCCGTTTACTTACGGTCACAAATTCGTCGTGGAAAAAGCGCTCGAAAAGTTTGATTTTTGCCACGTCGTGATTTTGGTTAACGAGAACAAGCAGGCGCGGTATTCGGTGGAAACAAGGAAGAGAATGATTGCGCTTAGTTTGTCGGAGTACAAAAATCGGATAAAAATCGATTATTACGACGGAATGACCGTTGACTATTGTAAGGAAAACGGTATACAATATATCTATCGCGGATACAGAAACGAAACCGACGAAAAGTACGAAAAGGAAATGGCGGAATACAATTTCGCTCACGGCGGAATAGAAACGATAACGGTAAAAGCGGAGAGCGAAATAAGTTCTACGCAGGCAAAAGAAGCGTTCGACAATAACGAAGACGTCAGCGGTTTCGTATGCGAAGACGTGGCAAGGCTTATGAGAAGACGTTAGGGAGAGAAAAATGGAAGAAGACATCAAATTATTGCTTAGTTACATCGAAACGGAAGTAAAAGAAGGGAAAAAACCGCTTATCGGCGGAGGAGTAATCATCAACGGCACGGCGATACTTAAACTTTTGGACAGAGTTCGCGCCGCGCTCGAAGTGGCAACGGGCGAAGATAAAGTTAAAGAAGCAACGCAAAAAGCGCAGGAAATCATCGAATTTGCCGAACAAAGCAAGGCAAAACTTATCGACGAAGACATCGCCACGAGAGAAGCGAGAGCCAAAGCAGATCGCATAATTCAACAAGCGTTGATCAGCAGAAACCGTATGGAACACGACCTTGCGGAAAACCTTAACGTAATGCTCAGCGACATTAAAAAACGCGTTGAAGAAGTGGACGGAATATTAAACGGCGCAATTACCGACGCAAAGAAAAGTATTGACAGCGCAATAACGAGAGTGGGAAGGAAATAAGATAGCCGACCAAACTCTTAGTCCGTGTAAGTCGGACTTTCAAGGAAGCGGAATGACACGTTCCGCTTTTTTATTAGGAGCGGAAAATCGAGTGCGTCTGCCCGCCCGCCCACCCCATTTAGTGAAGTTTTTGCGGATTGTTTATAAAATTAAACAAAGTAAAAGGCAGACTAAAGAAGAGATTATGCCTTGCGTAAGTTTCGTTAACAGGTAAAACGACGGCGATATTTTTGCGCTCGACAAGAAAGTCAGACTTTGAAAAGTGACGCTCATTCCGCCGAAAGTTACGAGAAAACAAGCCAGCGGAAGGGTGACCGTTACGGGAAAACCCGATTGAGATAGCATTAGCGACCCTTTGGTCATTTCGATAAGACCGCCGAGAAAAGCGGACGAAATTTGCGAGTTTATTCCGATTTTTGTAAAAAGGCGCGCAATAAGCGGTATCAAGCCGACGTTGTTCGTCACGTCGAGCAGAAGATTAAAAACGGTAATGTATCCGCCGACTATTCCCACGCTGAGAAACGTATTTAACATTACTTTATTAAGTACGTCTTCGGGAGCGTTGACGGTCGGAGTAGGTGCGGAAAAGGTTTCGGTGCGTTTTCCGCGATAAAACAAACCGTTGATAAGCGTTCCCAGATAGTGTGAAATAAGCAAAATAAAACCGTAAGATTTGTTCCCGAACATACTTACGCCCACCGTTCCCACGATAAAAAGCGGTCCGCTCGTCGAAGTAAACGACGAGATTTTTTTTGCTTGTTTTTCGTCGATAAGTCCGCTTTGATAGAATTCTCCTACGAGTTTTGCCCCTACCGGATAACCGCAAAGCATACTCATAATCATTACGTAACCGCCGAGCGGCGGCGATCGGTAAAGGAAATTAAGCGGCTTTGCAAGCACTTTTCCGGCGTCCGAAGCGAAGTCGAGTTCGGTGAGAAGTTTCGAAAAGAAAAAGAAAGGCAACATCGACGGAAGAACCGCCACGACGTAAAGATTAAGCCCGTTTTTTACCGAACCAAGATAAGTTTCCGTGCCTGCAATAAAGATTACGAGCAATACAAGCACGAGAAAAATAACGACGTTTCTTGCCGAAAGGCGCAACTTTTTCATTAGTTTAAGCATACGCGCGCGCACACGAAAAAATGATAATTCCTTAAAAAATCGACGTTCGACGAGCAAAAAAATTTTTATTTTTTATGTATAACGGAAGAAAAAGCGTTCATAATCTAACCGACAACGATGATGAGCGAACGGAGGTAAATATGGAAAAGAAACAATCATCACAGAAAGCAAAACAGTTCTTCAAAAAGAACGTGTATTACATTATAATGGCGGTTTGCCTGCTTGCGATAGCGGCAATGGTGACGGTTACCGTACTGATCAACAACGGCGTAATCGGCGGCAAAAACGACGTAAACAATCCGGATAATCCCGTGCTGAAACCCAACGACGATCCCGTGGTAAAGCCCGACGACGACCCCGTGGTTAAACCCGACGACGATAAACCGAACGACAAACCCGGTGAAAAACCCGAAGAAAAACCCGAAGAAAAACCCACCGCAATCGTGTTCGGCGCACCGGTAAAAACCGTCAACGTAATCCAAAAATATTCTATGGACGCGCTCGTATGGAACAGCACTCTTAAACATTACGCCGTCCATAACGGTATCGACTTCGGCGGAAAAGACGGCGACAACGTACTGTCCTGCTACGACGGCGAAGTGACGAGCGTAACCTACGACGTACTCAACGGGCATACCGTAACCATAAAACACAACGACAAAATATCTACGATTTATTCGTCGCTTAACGAGCCGACGGTTAAGGTAGGGCAAAAAGTAAACAAGGGCACGATTATCGGTACGATGGGCGTAACCGCTACCGCGGAATACTCGCTCGGCGCACACGTTCACTTCTCGGTGACGGAAAACGGCGAAATAATTAATCCCGAAACCTACCTTACAATGACCGAGAGTAAATAAAAAGACTTAACAAAATAATAAAAATAGGGTAACCGTATAAACAACTACGGTTACCTTTTTTCGTATATACAGATAAGATTCTTCCGCAGCGAAAAGCAGAAAAGAATGAAAATAAAATCGGCAAAAGAATAAAAATCCGAGTTTCGTTTGACAGCGTCATATAAATAAAGTTATAATATTTTACAAATACATATGCGTTCGCGTGCGCTTAGCGACGTGCGACGGACGAAAAGGGATTAAGAAAATGAACAAGATTTTGAAGAAGAACGCGCTTAACGACGCCGTAACGGAAATCGTTATCGACGCGCCGCTTATCGCGAGAAAAGCGGAAGCGGGGCAGTTCGTGATTTTGCGCGCGGAAAAAGACGGAGAAAGAATACCCCTCACGATTGCAGGGTACGACAGAGAAAAAGGAACACTCGATATTATTTTCCAAACGGTCGGCGCGACTACGTATAAACTCGCGCAACTCGGCGTAGGCGATTATATCCCCGACGTAGCCGGTCCGCTCGGTAAACCGACGGAAACCGAAGGGTATAAAAAAGTTGCGGTTATCGGCGGCGGAGTAGGGTGCGCGATAGCGTATCCCGTAGCAAAAAAACTCGCCGAAAGCGGAGCGGTCGTACACGGTATAGCCGGGTTCAGAAACGTTTCTCTCGTTATACTCAGAGAGAAGTTCGAACAAACCTGCGACGTGTTCAAACTTATGACGGACGACGGCTCGGCAGGGGAAAAAGGACTCGTTACCGACGCGTTGCAAAAACTTGTCGAAAGCGGAGAAAACTACGATTGCGTTTACGTCTTCGGACCGCTGATTATGATGAAATTCGTCGCCGCGCTTACCAAGCGTTACGGCATAAAAACCGTAGTCAGTATGAACCCCATTATGATCGACGGAACGGGAATGTGCGGCGGTTGCCGTCTTACCGTAGGGGGCGAAACCAAATTTGCTTGCGTCGACGGCCCGGAGTTCGACGGTCACTTAGTCGATTTCGACGAAACGCTCGTTCGTTCGAGAACGTATAAAGCGCAAGAAAAAGCGGAGTACGAACACGCTTGCAGACTTTTCGGGGAGATAAAATAACGATGCCTAATATGTCGCTTAAGAAAAACGAAATGCCCTGTCAGGACCCTGCCGTCAGAGCGACGAATTTTAACGAAGTCGCGCTCGGCTACTCGATAGAAAACGCAATCGACGAGGCGAAAAGATGTCTTAACTGTAAAAACCGTCCGTGTACGCTCGGTTGCCCCGTCGGAGTAAAAATTCCCGAATTCGTCGCTTTGGTTGCCGAAGGAAAATTCGAAGACGCCTACAAAGTCATCACGACGGACAACGCGCTCCCTGCGATTTGCGGCAGAGTTTGTCCGCAGGAAAGACAGTGCGAAGGCAAATGCGTGCGCGGTATCAAAGGCGAACCCGTGGGTATCGGCAGGCTCGAACGCTTCGTTGCGGATTACCATAACGCGTCGGCAAACGCCGAAGAAACGGTAAAAACGGCAAAAAACGGCAAAAAGGTAGCCGTAGTCGGCAGCGGTCCGTCCGGACTTACTTGCGCAGGCGTGCTTGCGAAAAAAGGTTTCGACGTGACGATTTATGAAGCGTTGCATACCGCAGGCGGCGTTCTCGCATACGGCATACCCGAATTCCGTTTGCCTAAAAAGATTCTCGAAATCGAAGTCGACGGACTGAAGAAACTCGGCGTTAAGATAGAAACGAACGTTGTAATCGGCAAAACGCTCACGCTTGCGGAACTGACAGACGAGTTCGACGCAACGTTTTTAGGAACGGGCGCAGGACTTCCGTCCTTTATGAAAATAAAAGGAGAAAACCTTTGCGGAGTGTATTCGAGCAACGAGTTTCTGACGAGAATAAACCTTATGAAAGCGTACGAAGAAAACTCGCATACTCCCGTTCTTCGCCCGAAAAAAGCGGTAATAGTCGGCGGCGGCAACGTCGCTATGGACTCGGCTCGTTCGGCTAAACGTTTGGGTGCGGACGTCACGATAGTTTATCGCCGTACAGAAAAAGAACTCCCTGCGAGAAAGGAAGAAATCGAACACGCAAAAGAAGAAGGGATCGCGTTCAAAACGTTAACCAACCCCGTGGAAATAATCGGCGACGAAAACGGTTGGGTAAAAGAAATCAGATGTGAAAAAATGACCCTCGGAGAACCGGACGCAAGCGGAAGAGCAAGACCCGTCCCGTCGGGAGAATTTATCACCGTCGAAGCGGATTGCTTTATCGTCGCAATAGGCACGACCCCTAATCCGCTTATAAAAAACACGTCGGAAGGAATCGATTTTAACGCTCGCGGCGGCATAATCGTAAACGAAGAAACCAACCGTACGAGCAAAGAAGGCGTGTACGCCGGCGGCGACGCCGTGACCGGAGCCGCTACCGTTATCAGCGCAATGGGCGCAGGCAAAACCGCAGCCGAAGCAATCGAAAAATATTTAACGAAATAAAGGAACGTTTATTTATGGAATATCGCTATGAAAGAGATACGATGGGGGAAATAATGGTTCCCAAAGACGCACTTTGGGGAGCGCAAACTCAAAGAAGTCTGACTAATTTTCAAATAGGCGAAGAGTCCGTTCCGATGGACCTTATCAAGGCGATAGCGTACGTAAAAAAAGCGTGCGCGTTCGTCAACAGAACGCTTAGACCGGAAAAAATGACGGCGGAAAAAGCCGGCGAAATTTCGCACGTTTGCGACGAGATAATAGAAAACAAACTCGATTCGCATTTTCCGCTTAAAGTATGGCAAACGGGTAGCGGCACGCAAACGAATATGAACGTCAACGAAGTTATCGCAAACCGCGCCAACGAAAGACTCGGAAGAAGACTTCTTCACCCCAACGACGACGTCAATTTAAGCCAAAGTTCAAACGACGTTTTTCCTACGGCAATGCACATCGCGGCGGTCCTCGCCATCGACAACAACCTTTTGCCTGCGGCGGAACGGTTGGTTAAGAGTTTCGAGCGGCTCGAAAAAAAATACGAAGGCGTAATCAAAGTGGGCAGAACGCACTTGCAGGACGCCACGCCGATTGCTTTTTCGCAAGAAATAGCAGGTTGGCGCGAAGCGGTGGAAAGCCCCGTCGAAGCGATAAAACTAAGTATGGGCGCGCTCAGAGGACTTGCTCTCGGCGGTACGGCGGTAGGAACCGGGCTTAACGCTCCGAAAAACTTTGCGGTAACCGCTGTCAACATAATAAACTCGTTTACCAACAACAGTTTTTACAGCACGGCGAACAAGTTTCACGCGCTTGCGAATAAGGACGAACTCGCCACGACGCACGGCGCTCTCCGCTCGCTCGCGTGCAACCTTATGAAAATCGCAAACGACGTGAGAATGCTCGCGAGCGGACCGCGTTGCGGACTTGCGGAAATCAAGATACCTGCTAACGAGCCGGGAAGTTCGCAAATGCCCGGAAAGACGAACCCCACGCAATGCGAAGCGCTTACGATGATAGCCGTTCAGGTAATGGCAAACGATACCGCAATCGCTTTTGCCGCAAGCCAGGGCAACTTCGAACTCAACGCGTTTATGCCGGTAATAATATACGACTTTCTTCAATCCGTGCGTTTGCTTTCGGACGGAATGAACAGTTTTGCCGCGAAATGCGTAGACGGAATAGAAGCGGACGAAGGAAGAATGAAACGTTACGTTTCGCAAAGTCTGATGCTCGTTACCGCGCTTAACGACTACATAGGGCACGAGAGAGCGGGAAAAGTCGCGACCACCGCATACGAAACGGGAACGTCGCTGCGCGAAGCCTGCGTAAAACTCGGTTACCTTTCGGGCGAAGAATTCGATAAACTCGTTTTGCCGGAAAATATGATTTGAAGAACGACGGCAAAAACTCGATAATAAAATAGAATCAGGGAGTAAAAATGTTTAAGACGTTGTTTTTAGACGCAGACGATACGGTTTTTGACTTCAACGCCGCGCAAAAAGCGGCGATAAAAGCCACGTTTGGAAAACTCGGCTATCCGTTCAACGAAGAAAACTATAAACTTTACGACGAAATCAATATTAAACACTGGAAAAAACTCGAACGCGGCGAAACCGTGAAAGAAAAACTGATTTACGACAGATTTTACGAGTTTTTTGAAACAACCGGAATAAACGGCGATCCCATAAAAGCGGAAGAAGAATATCAGGCAAGACTGGGAGAACACGCGCCTTGGATCAAAGGCGCGAAAGAAGGCGTCGGTTACCTTGCGAAAAAATACGACGTTTTCATTACGACCAACGGTTACGGCGAAACCCAAAGAAGTCGGCTTAAACTCAGCGGACTCGGAGATATGGTAAAAGGCGTGTTTATATCCGAAGATATCGGATATGCAAAACCCAACGCGCTTTACTACGACTATTGCCTTAAAGAATGCGGAGCGGAAAGAGAAGCCACCCTTTGTATAGGTGATTCGCTTACGAGCGACGTAAAAGGCGGAATAAACGCCGGAATGAAGACGATGTGGTTTAATCCTAAACGTCTTACGACGGATTTACCCGTCGATTACGTTGTTTTCGACTGGAAAGAAATTTGCTCGATATTGTAGAGTTAAAGTTACCGTATTGCTAATTTAAGAATCCCAAACTTATCATCAAGGCGTTGTTTACTTTCGTCATCGCGCGATTGTCGAGAACGCCTATTTTGTCTTTCAGACGCTGTTTGTCGAGCGTGCGGAGTTGTTCGGTAAGGACTACGCTGTCGCGCGGCAAACCCGTGGTGGTGTCGAGTTCTATATGCGTGGGGAGCCGCGCTTTACTTAGTTGCGAAGTGATTGCGGCGGCGATAATCGTGGGGGAATATTTGTTGCCGACGTCGTTCTGGATTACGAGAACGGGTCTTATTCCGCCTTGTTCACTCCCTACGACGGGGCTTAAATCCGCATAGTATATTTCGCCGCGTTTAATCATAATTTCCTCCGTGTATCGATTTTTCTTCCCGTTATATACTTATTCTTCGGGGGAAGGTTTTCGTTCGTATAGTTTGTTCCCGAAAGCGGATAGAAATATACCGTTTTCGCTCGTTTTGAGGGGTCGTTTCGTTAAAAATCCCGCCCGCCCGCCCATACATAGCGTTTTCTTTACTTTACA